>OAUP01000033.1_pt1 | contig 129730 bp, 108 predicted proteins | sample 1476301 | NCBI WGS metagenome assembly OAUP01 (sample SAMEA2580055, study PRJEB22360) | human gut metagenome | biome: human gut; feature: human-associated habitat; material: faeces | place: Denmark | collected 2008/2010 | reverse complement strand
ACGACTAACGAAAAACAGGCCGTATTAAATTCTTTTCCCCCCCCCCCGCCACTACTGGAGAGAACGGCGGTTTTGTTGCGGCGGAAAAATAGCTGGCAGACAGCCGCCGCGAAGGCATTTTTGCACATGGCGTTGGATAAATGCGCGGTTGTTGGCGGAAATGAATCACGGTAGCCGCTGACACAGGTCTGCGGCTGGAATTGCCTGATGCGCTACGCTTATCAGGCCTACGAGTTCAGTGCTCTACGTAGGCCGGATAAGGCGTTCACGCCGCATCCGGCATAAACTACAGCTGGCAGACAGCCGCTGCGAAGGCATTTTTGCACATGGCGTTGGAGGAATGCGCGGTTGTTGGCGGGAATGAATCACGGTAGCCGCTGACACAGATCAGCGGCTGGAATTGCCTGATGCGCTACGCTTATCAGGCCTACGAGTTCAGTGCTCTACGTAGGCCGGATAAGGCGTTCACGCCGCATCCGGCATAAACTAAGCTCGCTGTAACCCAGTCGTTCAACGTTTGTAATCGATGGCTTCTGGCTGCTCCAGATATACGGTGGTTTGTGCCGGTTGTGTGCTGGCAATCACCTTGCCGCCACGTACCGAATAACGTACCGGAACCTGACGGCGCAGCGCATCAAACCCATTTTCAGCCGGCAGGATAATCAGGTTGGCGCTGTTTCCGGCGGCAATGCCGTAATCCTGCAAATTCAACGTCCTTGCGCTGTGGTGGGTGATTAAATTCAGGCCATCGTTAATCTGCCCGTAGCCCATCAACTGGCAAACATGCAGCCCCATATGCAGCACTTGCAGCATATTCGCCGTTCCCAGCGGATACCACGGATCGAAGACATCATCGTGACCAAAGCAGACGTTAATGCCGGACTCCAGCATCTCTTTAACGCGCGTGATGCCGCGACGTTTTGGATACGTATCGAAACGTCCTTGCAGATGAATATTGACCAGCGGGTTGGCGACAAAGTTAATACCGGACATTTTCAGCAAGCGGAACAGGCGTGAGGTATACGCCCCGTTATAGGAGTGCATTGCCGTGGTGTGGCTGGCGGTGACTCGCGCGCCCATGCCTTCATGGTGCGCCAGGGCAGCAACGGTTTCGACAAAGCGCGACTGCTCGTCATCGATCTCATCACAGTGAACGTCGATGAGACGGTCGTATTTTTGCGCCAGGGCGAAGGTTTTATGCAGCGACTCCACGCCGTATTCACGGGTAAATTCAAAATGCGGAATCGCCCCCACTACATCTGCCCCTAAGCGTAACGCCTCTTCCAGCAACGCTTCACCGTTGGGATACGACAAAATCCCTTCCTGAGGGAAGGCGACGATTTGCAGATCAATCCACGGCGCGACTTCCTGCTTCACTTCCAGCATTGCTTTCAGCGCAGTTAGCGTTGCATCCGAAACATCGACATGGGTACGCACATGCTGAATGCCGTTGGCAATCTGCCATTTCAGCGTTTGCCATGCGCGTTGTTTCACATCGTCATGGGTTAATAACGCTTTGCGCTCGGCCCAGCGTTCAATGCCTTCAAACAGCGTGCCGGACTGATTCCAGTTCGGTTGTCCGGCGGTTTGCGTGGTGTCCAGGTGAATATGTGGCTCCACAAACGGCGGTATAACTAAACCTTGTTCGGCATCCAGGCTGTTTTCAGTTATGGGCATCACGCCGGATTGCGCATCAATGGCGCTGATTTTTCCGTCCTGCAGATGAATCTGCCACAGCCCCTCTTCGCCTGGTAACCGGGCGTTAATAATTGTTTGTAAAGCGTTATTCGACACTGTTAGCCTCCACATGCGTCATTGCTGCTGTCGTTTTACGATTCAAAATCGGGTTAAGGATCAGATAGCTCAGCGCGCCACCTAATACCGCGTTGACCGGAACAATTCCCGGTAACCAGTGGCCTGCAGCAATCCCCAAGGCGACCGCCAGAATCGCCACCCAATTGACACTCATCATACGCGTGGTCGCAAAGTGCTCATAGCGGCGACGGTTCATCAGATAGTCGGCGATGATCACGCCACCCACTGGAGGAATAGCTGCCGAAAGGAAGGTCAACCAGCCGACAAAATTGTTATACAGCCATAATGCGCAGACCGTACCGATAATACCGTTGATTACCGAAAGGGTTTTGCTCGACATCCCGGTAATGTTGGCGAAACCTAAACCCGACGCATAGAGTGCGTTATCGTTGGTGGTCCAGATATTCAGCCCCAGCACCACAATCGCAGGCAGCAGCAGGCCCTGAGCAATCATCACATCAGAGATATCCGCCATGCCCAGTGCCGCAGCGCCCGCTGCACCGAAAATAAACATCAACGAGTTGCCGAGGAAAAAGGCCACCATCGCCACCAGCACCGCCAGTTTGGCATTGCGACCAAACCGGACAAAGTCAGCGGTGAGCGTACCCGCACTGATAAATGACCCCACAACCAGCGCCAGCGCGACATTGAAATCTAACGGTTGTGCGGGAACGACCGCTTTTAATGCGTCCAGGCCGCCCATGCCGTTAACAGCCAGCCACACGGAATAACCGCCCAGGCAGGCGATAGCCGGAACCGCAATCACCGAAAGAACCGTCAGCGCCGAAATGCCAAAAAAGACGGTGACGGTCATCAGTAAACCGGAAACGGCAATCAGCAAATTAATATCCAGCCCGGTTGCCTTACCCACCGGAATGGCAAACATCGCCACACCGACGCCAAACCAGCCAACCTGAGTTCCGCCCAGTAGCAGTGAAGGCAGCCATGAGCCTTTAACACCAAACGAGAAGCGAGCAAGAAGATGAGTGGTCAGGCCGGTTTTTGCGCCAATGTAACCGAGAAATGAAGTGTAAATACCGAGGAGAAGATTACCGATGAGAACTGCGAGGAAGAAATCATGATAGCTAAGACCGGTTCCGAGAGTGCCGCCGGTCCACATACTGGCGGAAAAGAAGGTTAATCCCAGCATGACGAACGTCAATGCCAATACCCCTTTCCGCGCCGACTGCGGGACTGGCCCCTGGCTAAAGTTGTTATCTTGCGACACGAAATTCCCCCTTTTTGCTGTTTGAAACCCAAAAAATCCGCCGCATTCTATTCATCTGAAGATAAAAAGCAATCGTTTTCGTGGGGAAATATATTTTTTATATGAATGAGTGCAAAAAGGTGGGGGAAAAATTATCGGTGTAAAAACAGTGGGTAGGCCTGATAAGACGCGTCAGCGTCGCATCAGGCATCTGAGCATGGTGTCGGATGCGACGCGAGCGCCTTATCCGACCTACGGTTCAGGTCCGTAGGCATGATAAAACGCGTCAGCGTCGCATCAGGCATCGGCACACAGTGCCGGATGCACCGCGCGACGCATCCGACAATAACCTACTCTTCCATCGCCTGGCGGATCTGATCCAACGACGCAGGATCATCAATGGTCGTCAGATCTCCAGGATCGCGTCCTTCGCAAATCGCCTGGATCGTGCGGCGCAGCATTTTTCCGGATCGCGTTTTTGGCAATTGCGAGACAAACCAGACGTGCGCCGGGCGGCCAAAGTTGCCAATCTGGCTGTCCACCAGCGCCATAATCGCCTTCTCTTGCGAGTGCGCCACATCACGATCTTCCAGACTGTCGCTCTCTTTCGGAATGACAAACGCCACCGCCACCTGCCCTTTCAGCGCATCTTTCACCCCAACCACCGCCACTTCGGCAACGCCCGGATGGCTGGAGATACTCTCTTCAATCTCGCGCGTCCCCAGCCGATGCCCGGCAACGTTAATTACATCGTCAGTGCGCCCGAGAATAAAGTGATAACCGTCAGCGTCACGGATGCCCCAGTCAAAGGTGGCGTACACCGGGCGGGAAAACAGCGACCAGTAAGTCTTCACAAAGCGGCCGTCGTCGCCCCAGATGGTCTGAATACACCCCGGCGGCAGCGGCCCTTCCACCACCAGCATCCCTTTCTCGTTGACGCCACACGGTTCGCCGGTGACTTCATTAAGCAACTGCACGTTATAGCCATACATCGGCACACCGGGGCTTCCCAGACGCGTCGGCCTGTCGTCCAGACCGCGAGCAATCGCCATAATCGGCCAGCCGGATTCGGTCTGCCAGTAGTTGTCGATGACCGGCACATCCAGCGTATTGCTCACCCAACTGGCGGTCGGCTCGTCCAGCGGTTCTCCAGCCAGATAGAGCACTTCCAGCGACGAGAGATCGTGTTTGCGAATTTCAGCGGTAGGGAATTTTTTCAGCACGCGAATGGCGGTCGGCGCTGAGAACATCCGGCTAACCTGATATTTCTCGACGATTTTCCACCACACGCCGCAGTCCGGCCAGGTCGGCAATCCTTCGTAAACGATAGTCGCCATCCCCGCCAGCAGCGGCGCGTAAACGATATACGAATGCCCCACCACCCAGCCGATATCCGATGCGCAAAAGAACACGCTGCCCGCTTTGCCGCCAAAAATGGTGTCCATCGAGGTCGCCAGCGCCACCGCATATCCGCCGACGTCACGCTGCACGCCTTTAGGTTTGCCGGTCGTGCCGGAAGTGTAGAGAATGCAGGAGGTTTCGTTGGATTCCAGCCACGCCACCGGTACCCGCGCGCCGATGTGTTGATGGCGCAACGACGCGAAATCGACATCCCGCCCGCTGACGCGCGCCATTTTCGCCAGCCCGCGATCCACCAGCAAAACATGGCGTGGCTGGTGCTGCGCCTGACTTATCGCATCGTCGAGCAATTTTTTATAGGGAATGATTTTGCCACCGCGCGCTCCGGCATCAGCCGAGACAATCAGCACCGGTTTAGCGTCATCAATTCGCGCCGCCACGCTGTGCGAGGCAAATCCACCAAACACCACCGAGTGAATAGCGCCAATGCGCGCGCAGGCCAGCAGAGTAATATGCGCTTCGGCAATCATCGGCATATACACCAGCACCCGATCGCCGCGCTGCACACCCAATGAACGCAACATTGAGGCCACCGCGTTCACTTCGTCATGCAGCTGACGAAAGGTAAAGGTGCGCTCTTCTTCTGTTTCCGAAGAGACGGCAATCAGCGCCAGCGCCTCTGGCTGTTTCTCCAGCCAGCGGTCGATGGCGTTGTGGCACAAGTTGGTTCGGCCTTCACAAAACCAACGGGCAAACGGCGGATTGCTGTGATCGAGCGTTTGCGTAAAGGGCGTCTGCCAGTCAATACGCCGGGCCTGCTCGGCCCAGAACTGCTCCGGTTCGTTAATCGAACGCTGATAAAATTCGCTAAAAGACATAATGCTCTCCTGTTGAACTTACGCCTTACCGCCGTTTACTTAAATGACGTACAGGTCGAGATACTCATTGACCGGCATCTGTTCCAGGCGAGCTCTGTCGAGAGAAACCTCCAGAATGCGCTGCTGTTGGCGAGTCGGGAACTGGCGCGCGAGATTGATTTTGAATTTATCGACCAGTTTCGGAATACCATCCTGACGGCGGCGAGCATGACCAATGGGGTACTCCACCACCACTTCTTCAAATCGTGTGCCGTCGGTGAACTCAAGGGTAATGGCATTGGCGATGGCGCGTTTTTCCGGGTCGTGGTAGTCAGCGGTAAATGCCGGATCTTCAAAGCAATTGATCTTCTCGCGCAGGGCGTCAATGCGTTTATCTTGCGCAACGTTGTCCTCGTAATCTGCCGCCGTTAAGCGCCCGAATAGCAGCGGGATCGCCACCATGTACTGAATGCAGTGATCGCGGTCTGCCGGGTTATTGAGCGGCCCTTTTTTGTCGATGATGCGAATACAGGCTTCGTGGGTGCGAATGGTCACTTTTTCGATATCCGCCGCCGTTTTGCCTGCTGCCTGCATCTGTTCATAGAGCGTCATCGCTGCTTCAACTGCCGTCTGGGAGTGGAACTCCGCCGGGAAGGAGATTTTGAACAGCACATTTTCCATAACGTAGGAACCGTACGGGCGCTGGAAGCGGAACGATTCACCTTTAAAGGAGACGTCGTAGAAGCCCCACACCGGCGCAGTCAGGGCTGACGGGTAACCCATTTCGCCCGTTTTCGCCATCAGTGCCAGACGTACCGCGCGGGAAGTGGCATCGCCCGCCGCCCAGGATTTACGCGTGCCGGTGTTCGGCGCATGGCGATAGGTGCGCAGCGACTGACCGTCCACCCACGCCAGCGAAACGGCGTTGAGAATTTCCTCGCGGGTCAGGCCGAGCATTTCGGCGACCACGGCGGTGGAAGCCACTTTCACTAACAGAACGTGGTCGAGGCCGACGCGGTTAAAGGAGTTTTCCAGCGCGATGCAGCCCTGAATTTCATGGGCTTTGATCATTGCGGTCAGCACCTGTTTCATGGTCAACGGCACTTTGCCGCTGGCGACCGCGTTGCGCGAAAGCCAGTCCGCCGTTGCCAGAATGCCGCCGAGGTTGTCGGAAGGATGGCCCCACTCCGCCGCCAGCCAGGTATCGTTGAAATCGAGCCAGCGGATCATCGCGCCGATGTTAAATGCCGCCTGGACGGGGTCGAGCTGGAACTGAGTTCCGGGGACGCGCACGCCGTTGGGTACGACGGTGCCGGGAACAATTGGCCCCAGCAGTTTTTTACAGGCCGGGTATTCGAGAGCTTCCAGACCGCAGCCGAGCGTGTCGAGCAGGCAGTAATGTGCGGTGTCGTAGGCCACTTTAGAGCTGATTTCGTAGTTCATGACGTAATCGACGATATCAACGATTTCACGATCAAATTCCGGGCGGATGTTGTTGATTTGAGCTGACATTGGGTACGTTTCCTTATTGTTATTCGTAGAGGTTTACTGGCGCTTATCCAGCGCGACAAACGGGCGGTCTTCCGGTCCAACATAATTGGCGGAAGGACGGATAATTTTGTTGTCCTGACGTTGTTCGATAATGTGCGCCGCCCAGCCGGTGACGCGGGCGATAACAAACAGTGGTGTGAACATCTCGGTGGGAACGCCCATCATGTTGTAGGAAACAGCAGAGAACCAGTCGAGATTGGGGAACATCTTTTTGCTCTCCCACATCACCGTTTCCAGGCGATCGGCGATGTTGTACATCTTCAGCGAGCCGCCTTCCTGCGAGAGCTGCTTCGCCACACGTTTAATCACCTGGTGGCGCGGGTCAGCGATGGTGTAAACCGGATGACCAAAACCAATGACCACTTCTTTGTTTTCCACGCGCTTGCGGATATCTGCTTCGGCTTCGTCCGGCGTTTCGTAGCGTTGCTGGATCTCCAGCGACACTTCATTCGCCCCGCCGTGTTTTGGCCCGCGCAGTGCGCCAATCGCGCCAATAATCGCGGAATACATATCAGAGCCGGTGCCCGCAATCACCCGACTGGTAAAGGTGGAGGCGTTAAACTCGTGTTCGGCGTACAGCACCAGCGAGATATGCATCGCCTTTTCCCAGCTTTGCGATGGCTTTTCGCCGTGCAGCAGATGCAGGAAGTGACCGCCGATGGAGTCGTCATCGGTTTCCGGTTGGATGCGTTCGCCGTTGTGGCTGTAGTGATACCAATAAAGGAGAATCGAGCTAAGCGACGCCAGCAGTTTGTCGGCAATATCCCGCGCGCCAGAGACGGTATGCCCCTCTTTTTCTGGCAGCGTGCAGCCGAGCGCGGAAACACCGGTGCGCATAACATCCATCGGGTGCGACGCCGCCGGTAAGGCTTCCAGCACGGTACGCACGTTAGCCGGTAAACCGCGCAGGGCTTTCAGTTTCGTTTTGTAAGCGGCGAGTTCGTCACGGGTCGGCAGTTTGCCGTGGATCAGCAGATGCGCCACTTCTTCAAATTCGCAATGTTTCGCCAGATCAAGAATATCGTAGCCGCGGTAATGCAGGTCATTGCCACTTTTACCCACGGTGCAGAGCGCCGTATTGCCCGCCGGAACGCCAGAAAGTGCCACAGATTTTTTCGGTTTAATGACATGGGTACTGTTTTGCAGGATCGTTGTGTCGCTCATGTTGTCCTCGTCATTGTTATCATTTGTAGGGTCGAGATTGTTGTCGGATGCGACGCTATGCGTCTTATCCGACCTACAGTTCAGTTCACCCCGTAGGCCTGATAAGTCGCGTCAGCGGCGCATCAGGCATCGGTTGTCGGATGCGACGCTATGCGTCTTATCCGACCTACAGTTCAGTGCACCCCGTAGGCCTGATAAGTCGCGTCAGCGGCGCATCAGGCATCGGTTGTCGGATGCGACGCTATGCGTCTTATCCGACCTACAGTTCAGTGCACCCCGTAGGCCTGATAAGTCACGTCAGCGGCGCATCAGGCATCGGTTGTCGGATGCGACGCCATCCGTCTTATCCGACCTACAGTTCAGTGCACCCCGTAGGCCTGATAAGTCGCGTCAGCGACGCATCAGGCATCGGCTGTCGAATACAATCAACGGGCGTTTTTTATTTCACCTGGCTACGGGCAAACAGGTTGTCGAGCTTCTCTTCGTACTGGTAGTAGTTGATGCTTTCGTACAGCTCGTTGCGGGTCTGCATGGTGTCGATGACGCTTTTCTGCGTGCCTTCCTGGCGCAGGACGTTGTAGACATGTTCAGCGGCGCGGTTCATGGCGCGGAACGCTGAAAGTGGGTACAGCGCCATTGCGACATGGGCGCTGCGTAATTCGTCGGTGGTAAACAGCGGCGTGGCACCAAATTCGGTGATGTTGGCGAGGATCGGCACCTGCACCGCATCGGCAAACTGGCGGTACATGGCGAGTTCGGTAATCGCCTCCGGGAACAACATCTCGGCACCCGCTTCAACATAGGCCTGCGCACGCTCGATCGCCGCATCCAGCCCCTCTACCGCCAGAGCATCGGTGCGCGCCATGATCACAAAATCAGGATCGGTTTTCGCATCCACCGCCGCGCGGATCCGATCCACCATCTCTTCTTTCGAGACGATCGCTTTATTCGGACGATGACCGCAGCGTTTCGCACCAACCTGATCTTCAATATGCAATCCTGCCGCACCGGCTTTAATCATCGATTTCACGGTGCGCGCCACGTTAAAGGCCGAAGAACCAAAACCGATATCCGCATCCACCAGCAGCGGCAGCGAACAAACGTCGGTGATACGGCGAATGTCGGTCAGCACATCATCAAGGGTAGAAATACCGAGATCGGGCAGCCCCAGCGAACCTGCCGCCACGCCACCGCCAGAAAGATAAATTGCCTGATATCCGGCACGCTGCGCCAACAGCGCATGATTAGCGTTGATGGTGCCAACAATCTGCAATGGATTTTCTTTAGTCAGTGCAGCGCGAAACGCTTTACCTGGAGAGTGTAGAGACATAGCCCATCCTTTGTTATCAACTTGTTATTTGCGTTGATAAAGACAAAGCAAGGGGTGTGCCACAATTGCCTTAATAAAATTAAATGTTTAATTTCAATTTGTTAGAGATAAAGTCATGAACTAATCCGCAAATATGCGTTTCAGTTAACGTTTCAGGCAATGTTTCACCGCGTTTCATTGCAACAATTATGAAACAAGACTAAACCCAATATTCGGTTTCTTAACTTTGCGGTGCGCTATGGCACATCCACCACGGCTTAATGACGACAAACCGGTTATCTGGACGGTATCTGTAACGCGCCTGTTCGAGCTGTTTCGCGATATCAGCCTCGAGTTTGATCACCTGGCGAACATTACCCCTATTCAGCTTGGCTTTGAAAAAGCAGTGACCTACATCCGCAAGAAACTGGCAAACGAACGCTGTGACGCCATCATCGCGGCTGGCTCTAACGGCGCGTACCTGAAAAGCCGCCTGTCAGTGCCAGTTATTTTGATTAAACCGAGCGGCTACGATGTGTTACAGGCACTGGCAAAAGCCGGAAAACTCACCTCTTCTATCGGCGTTGTCACCTATCAGGAAACCATTCCAGCGCTGGTGGCGTTTCAAAAAACCTTTAATTTGCGCCTCGACCAACGTAGCTACATTACCGAGGAAGACGCACGCGGGCAGATTAACGAGCTAAAAGCTAACGGCACCGAAGCGGTGGTCGGCGCAGGGCTGATTACCGATTTGGCAGAAGAAGCCGGAATGACCGGAATTTTTATCTATTCCGCCGCCACCGTGCGCCAGGCGTTCAGCGATGCGCTGGATATGACGCGCATGTCGTTACGCCATAACACTCACGATGCCACCCGCAACGCCCTGCGTACTCGTTACGTGCTGGGCGATATGCTCGGTCAATCACCACAGATGGAACAAGTACGGCAGACTATTTTGCTGTATGCCCGCTCCAGTGCGGCGGTGTTGATTGAGGGGGAAACGGGGACGGGCAAAGAGCTGGCGGCCCAGGCGATTCATCGGGAATATTTTGCCCGCCACGATGCGCGACAGGGCAAAAAGTCGCATCCGTTTGTTGCCGTCAACTGCGGGGCGATTGCCGAATCGCTGCTGGAAGCAGAACTGTTTGGCTATGAGGAAGGGGCGTTTACCGGCTCGCGACGCGGAGGTCGCGCCGGGCTGTTCGAAATTGCCCACGGCGGTACGCTGTTTCTGGATGAGATTGGCGAAATGCCGCTACCTTTGCAGACCCGGCTGCTGCGGGTGCTGGAAGAAAAAGAGGTCACCCGCGTCGGCGGGCATCAGCCTGTTCCGGTAGATGTACGGGTCATTAGCGCCACTCACTGCAATCTGGAAGAAGATATGCAGCAAGGACGTTTTCGCCGTGATCTGTTTTATCGGCTGAGTATTTTGCGTCTGCAATTGCCACCACTGCGCGAGCGGGTGGCGGATATTCTTCCGCTGGCGGAAAGCTTTTTGAAAGTGTCTCTGGCGGCGCTCTCCGCCCCATTTTCTGCTGCATTACGCCAGGGGTTACAGGCAAGTGAAACTGTGCTGCTGCACTACGACTGGCCAGGCAATATTCGTGAACTGCGCAATATGATGGAACGACTGGCGCTGTTTTTAAGTGTGGAACCGACGCCGGATTTAACGCCGCAGTTTATGCAACTGCTACTGCCGGAACTGGCGCGCGAGTCGGCGAAAACTCCCGCTCCACGCTTACTGACACCACAACAGGCACTGGAGAAATTTAATGGCGATAAAACAGCAGCGGCGAATTATTTAGGCATCAGCCGGACGACGTTCTGGCGGCGGCTGAAAAGCTGAACTGCCGAATGCAGCGCGAACGCTTTATCCGGCATAAATTTCAATAGATGATCACCGATAAACTTACGCATCGGAGATGTTTACATAGGATTCAGAATTACTTCTTCTTATAAATATTTGCCGTGCCGTGGATCTTATTGTCAGTTTGACCGGAGGTCAGTACCAACACATCAGCCCCTTTTTCATCCGCTTTTTTGATCAAATCTTCTTTTGCATCTGCAGTCGACATTTCATTGCTGGTTGAAATATCACCTATTTTTTCATACTGCGATTCAACTTTTTCAAATTCCGCTTTGGTCATCAATTCAGCGGCATAGACATTGGTAACGGCTAACGCTAACGCACCGACTAACATTTTAGAGATTATTTTCATATTACGGCTCCAGAGTTGTTATCACACTATCACCCACCCACATTATTGGGTTGATTAATAATTAGTTCAGTCAGGGCATAAACGCCAGTAACCGGAAATAAGACACTTTGTGATCTCTCTCGCACCCGATTATTTTTGGTAGAAATATGATGCAGTTAGTTCACTTATTTATGGATGAAATCACTATGGATCCTTTGCATGCCGTTTACCTGACCGTAGGACTGTTCGTGATTACTTTTTTTAATCCGGGAGCCAATCTCTTTGTGGTAGTACAAACCAGCCTGGCTTCCGGTCGACGCGCAGGGGTGCTGACCGGGCTGGGCGTGGCGCTGGGCGATGCATTTTATTCCGGGTTGGGTTTGTTTGGTCTTGCAACGCTAATTACGCAGTGTGAGGAGATTTTTTCGCTTATCAGAATCGTCGGCGGCGCTTATCTCTTATGGTTTGCGTGGTGCAGCATGCGCCGCCAGTCAACACCGCAAATGAGCACACTACAACAACCGATTAGCGCCCCCTGGTATGTCTTTTTTCGCCGCGGATTAATTACCGATCTCTCTAACCCGCAAACCGTTTTATTTTTTATCAGTATTTTCTCAGTAACATTAAATGCCGAAACACCAACATGGGCACGTTTAATGGCCTGGGCGGGGATTGTGCTCGCATCAATTATCTGGCGAGTTTTTCTTAGTCAGGCGTTTTCTTTGCCCGCTGTGCGTCGTGCTTATGGGCGTATGCAACGCGTTGCCAGTCGGGTTATTGGTGCAATTATTGGTGTATTCGCGCTACGCCTGATTTACGAAGGGGTGACGCAGCGGTGAGCAGATAATTTACTCTCTACGTAATCAACCTGATTTGCCGAATCACGGCCATCGGCGATGATAGCCCCCGTAATGCGTGGTCCTTATTTCCGATAAGTTTACTTGAGTCTTTAGCTTCCCATTTCAGCCCACTCTCCCCTGTGTGGGCTTTTTTCATTGGTCTGCCCCATCCTGAATAGCCAAACAATGGCAATGTTCCACTTTGCAGGGATGATAATAAGGGGATCTGATTCAGAAGAGTTTTGAAAAGTTGGACCGCCATCGAGGCCTCGAACCCCGTACCATACAACAATCCTGGTTGTCGTCTGCTCTTCCTGATGAGCTAATGGCGGTTTTTGATATGAGCCTTACAGCATATTTTCTGTCAGGCTTGAGTGCGATGCGTAAGATACAGAAAAGACCCCACACAAACATGATGGAATTATGATTTTTTTCATATGAATGTCAACCAACACATTCACAAAACATCTGCATGAGATCGTTTTTTATACACCGCATGGCTGCGAAACCACTACTGGTGCTTTTTTAAGCGAAGTGTCGCCGATCACAACAAAATATCGGCGAAAAAAGAGATGGAATGCCAGTTGGCATACAGATATACAGATGAAATGATTACCTGCATTGCGATTCACTCTCAGGTGGAATAACAACTTGCAGGTGGAACCCTTTCTGAACTAAAGAGTGTAGCGGATTTTAACGTGCTTATTTACAGGATAATATCTGTCACCTAATTCCTGCACTCTATTAGATATCCATTCATTTAATCGCGCATCATCTCTGTATGTTTTTACGTCCAGAACAGAGAGCAATAACATCACCAGTGATTCAGGAAAAACAGGGTAGATATTTTTTAAGTGTAATAATAATCCATGCGCAAGCGCCTGCTTAATGGGCGCGTCTGTCTCCGGAATAGACGACATTTCGCGAAGCCATTTTTCCACATGCATACACTCTTTCCCTTTAGGGAAAATTCTCAGCAAAGGCATATGGTATTCAAGAAGAATACATTTGCAATCTGTTCGCACTGAATCGATAAACTGCACTAATTTCTTAAGCCCGGTAAAGCGTCCAGCCTGCACGTTTGCTTTAATATCAAGAAACGCATCATCCTGGTCATATACCCAAACTGTCCCTTTTTGATTTTCAAGTATGTGAAAAACAAACTTAACCGGGTGATCAGGGTAATCCATCCAGTCATAAAATCCAGGGAAATCATTAAACTGCACATTTATGGTGAGTGCGTTATCGTCTGACCACTCACAGTCTCGTACGGCAGCCATGAGATGAATGAGTTTGTCGTCATCGACTAAATCATCACGACAATCATAAGGATAATCATAATATTGTTTAATCAAAACCTTGAATATATCGACACAGGAAACCAGGGAGCTTTTGATATCCTCTGGTAACTGATTGTTTTTAACCGTATTAAGTATGCTTTGTTGCGTATATGGCATCAAATTATTGTGCGGAGCTTTTAATGATATCATCGCGATCTCTCTTAAATAAAAATAAACGTCGCAGATAATAAAGCTCTGATTAAACCAGGCACTATCAGAAATCGCTCATAACTAACGTGTGAAGTATTGTGTACTGGAGGGCGTTAATTTAACAATTTAAATTTACGTTATAGGTTTTACTGCTACTTTGATATTATTTCGCTCTCCTTAACTAAAAAGTTAAGTGGAGAGCGAAGTTAATATGTTAAACCACAGGGTATTTATTAATTTTTTCAGTCTGTTAGTGTGCGATTATCGATAACAAAACGATATTTCACATCACCGCGCAGCATTCGCTCATAGGCTTCATTAATTTGATCGGCCCGAATCATCTCTATATCAGCCACGATGCCATGTTCGGCGCAAAAATCGAGCATCTCCTGAGTTTCTGGAATGCCGCCAATCATAGAACCGGCTATCGCACGGCGTTTCATGATCAGGTTGAAAACTTCCGGCGATTTATGCGGTGTCGCAGGCGCACCAACCAGCGTCATGGTGCCATCACGCTTCAGCAAGGTGGTAAAATCGTCGAGATTATGTGGCGCAGCTACTGTATTCAAAATGAAATCGAAACTCTTCAGATGAGCCGCCATCTCATCGGCATTGCGTGAGTTAACAACTTCATCGGCCCCCAGGGCTTTTGCCGCTTCGCGTTTTGCCTCAGAAGTGGTAAATGCCACCACATGTGCCCCCATCGCGTGGGCCAGCTTAATCCCCATATGTCCCAGACCGCCGATGCCGACCACGCCCACTTTTTTACCCGGCCCGGCCTGCCAGTGACGTAGCGGCGAATACGTGGTGATCCCTGCACACAACAAAGGAGCCACCGCCGCCAGCTGCTCTTGCGGGTGACGAATACGCAGAACATATCGCTCATGAACGACGATCTGTTGTGAATAGCCGCCCAGAGTATGGCCCGGTTCGTCCGGCGTCGGCGAGTTATAGGTGCCGGTCATGTGATCACAGTAGTTTTCCAACCCGTCTTCACACTCTTCGCAATGTTTACAACTGTCGACAATGCAGCCGACACCGACCAGATCGCCCGGCGCATATTTTTCTACCTGATCACCAACGGCTACCACACGCCCCACAATTTCATGACCCGGCACGCAGGGGTAAACCGTCCCCGCCCACTCGGAACGGACCTGGTGGAGATCGGAATGGCAAACGCCACAGTAAGCGATTTCGATTTTGACATCATTCGGTCCCGGTTCACGCCGGGTGATATCCATCGGTTCAAGTGGTTGTTTAGCGGAATATGCACCAACAGCTTTGATCTTCATTGTGTTTACTCCTGATTAGCTATGTGTATTTGGCAACGCCTGATATGTCATCGCGGCAAAACGCGTCCATTGAATATAGCCAATATTTAAACCACCCGATCCAGCCCCAACATGCCGCGAGCCTGAATGAAACAGAGCAGCAACGTTCCCCATAAGGCGAGCGCCTGTAAGTGTGATATTTGCTATCTGTAAAAGACTAAAATCGGCAAAACTGATGATCTTTTCACGTAGACAAATAGTTATCTACACAACGTCAATAAGGGCATATTCCTCAAAGATAATGTCCATTTCTGCCGACACACTCATATTCAGATTGCCCCACTCCCTGGGGCTTAAATCTCTTACTATTCACCGTTGCAGGCGTTTCAAATGCGCATCAACCTGCCACACTCCCCCCCACCAGTTGCCCTTTATGGAACGTTGCGGTTCTCGGCGAGATACGCGCCACCGCCTCGGCGGAACAGGAGGCGTCCACCAGCACAAAGCTGGCGTCATCCTGCGCTTTTGGCCATACACGCTCGCCTTTTTCATTCAGCGGCAATACATCGCCAGTGGCTAAAAACAGCGAGCGGGAGAGGTTCTGTTCGTTAGGACGAATATAGAGCTGCGCGTACAGATTGGCTTTTTCCAGCATGTCGCCCAGACCATAAGGCGACCAGTGGTCGATAACGCTGTCAGTGCCAGTCATCACTTTTACGCCTTTGTCGTGCAACTGTTTGAGCGGCATATGCAGCGTGCCAATCGGCACCGTCGAGGCGATAGAAATTTGTTGCACCACCATCCGGTTCGCCAGTTCATCTACCTGTTGCTCGTTGAGCGTTGCCAGCGCAAAGGCGTGACTGATGGTCAGCTTGCCCTTCAGCTGTGGCGTTTTCTCTACCGTTTCAACCATATAATTGATGGCTGCCACGCCTGCCGGAGTGGTTTCGTGCAGGTGAATATCGACGCCTTTGTCGTAGTCCAGCGCAATCTGGAACATGGTGTCGAGGGATTTTTCCATCGCGCCATCAACACTGGTCGGGTCCAGGCCGCCGACGTAATGCGCCCCCGCCTGCATCGCTTCACGCATTAAAGGTTCAGATTTCGACAGCAGCAAACCGTGCTGCGGGAAGGCGACGATTTCACACTCAAAGCCCGCCTGACGTCGCGCCAGCACCGCCTGCAAATTTTGCAGATTTTTCAGGCCGGAAACCGGTTCGATATTGCAGTGGCTGCGGGCAATGGTGGTGCCTTTCGACTGCAATAAATCAATCAGTTTTTCTGCCCGCTCCTGAGTGTACGGTTGCAGTTCCGGCAGCATTTTCTGCTCGAGTTTGATCATGTCCTGGATGGTGGTGCCTGCCGGACGATTGAGCGAGCGCCACGGCCCGCCGTAAAAGGTTTTGTCGAGATGAATATGCATGTCGCGGGTGGTGGGCAGCATCAGCTTACCGCCAGCGTCATAGTGCGGCAGCGTGGCGTCCGGATGCAGCTTGTTCTCGCGCAGGGCGACAATTTTGCCGTCCTGAATCTCCACGGTCTGGCGCGCCGTGCGGGTCTGCACCGCCACGCCATTTTCGTAGTCAAAACCGGTTTCCAGCAGCACGTTATCGAGATAGTAATGCGGGTCAGTGATTTTCATGGTGTTGTTCGCTTCGCAGTTTAGGGTGCCAGCTACCGCCGCATGGGCGAGCGGCACAGAGGTACCAAACAGCGCGGCGGCGGTGACCATCTTACCGCTCTGGCTCAGAAATTCACGGCGGCTATTGCTTTCTTTCATCTTACGTCCTTACGTTTTAATAATATGAGTGCCCGTTTCGCCGCGCAGCGCCGCAGGCAGGCATTCCGGCGTGGTGATAATCACTTCTTTGCCGCCTTGTTCTAAAAATGTCAGGCTGGCGATGATTTTTGGCAACATGCTGCCGGGCGGGAAATGCCCTTCCTGCATATAGCGGGTCATGGTGGCAATATCCACCCGATCGAGCGCCTGCTGCTGCGGTTTGCCAAAGTGAATACACACTTTTTCGACGCCAGTGGTGATCACAAGAATGTCGGCGTGAATTTCACGGGCCAGCAGCGCGGTAGAGAGATCTTTGTCGATAACCGCGTCCACGCTTTGGTAATCTCCCGCGTCAGTACGCACTACCGGAATTCCACCGCCGCCCGCGCCAATTACGACAAAACCTTGTTGGATCAGCGCTTTAATGGCAGGTGCTTCGACAATACGTTTCGGTTCCGGCGAGGCGACCACGCGGCGATAGCCCCGCCCGGCATCTTCAACAAAACACCAGTCAGGGTTTGCCTTTTGTAATTCGTCACGCTGGCTGTCACTAAAGAATGCGCCGATGGGCTTGGTGGGATGGGCAAAACCTGGATCGTTTTTATCCACTTCCACCTGAGTCACCACGGTGACGGCTTTCTTCTCGCCGTGACGCGCCAGCCGGTTATTCAGCGCCTGTTGGATCAGATAGCCGATGCCGCCCTGCGTATCTGCCACACAGTTCGCCAGCGGCGTTAAGGGCAGCCCTTCGCGCTTGTGGGCAATCTCCGCACGGCGTAAATCCAGCCCGACCTGCGGCCCGTTGCCGTGGGTCAGCACAATGTCGTAATCGGAAGCCAGCATTTCCAGCACCGTATCGGCGACGGCTTTCACCGCCTCCGCCTGATGCTCAATCGACTGGCTGGCGTTATCTTTGATAATGCTGTTGCCACCAATGGCAACGACCACAAGCTCTTTCATGTTGTTATGTCCGCTACAGAGGGTGATGGGGTTATGACCAACGCCAGACTGCCTGATGCGCTACGCTTATCAGGCCTACAATTCTCGCGCCACTCGTAGGCCGGATAAGGCGTTCACGCCGCATCCGGCAATGGTGACAAATGCCTGATGCGCTACGCTTATCAGGCCTACAGATTCTCGCGCCACTCGTAGGCCGGATAAGGCGTCCACGCCGCATCCGGCAGTGGTGGCAAATGCCTGATGCGCTACGCTTATCAGGCCTACAGATTCTTGCGCCATTCGTAGGCCGGATAAGGCGTTCACGCCGCATCCGGCAATGGTGACAAATGCCTGATGCGCTACGCTTATCAGGCCTACAGATTCTTGCGCCATTCGTAGGCCGGATAAGGCGTTCACGCCGCATCCGGCATGAACATGTAGGTCAGACGCCGTAACGTTCGCACCAGCCAAGAATGGCTTTCTCGAAGCAGGCAAAAGGTGGATGCACAATGCCCGCGCCAATCATGCCGACGCCCGCATCTTTATGGGCGATGGCGGTGTTGATCACCGGCAGAATGCCGCTGCTACCCACGCGGGTGATGTCGATTGCCGACGGCACGCCCATAAAACCGAGCAGCGGAATGGTGACGTTGGGGTTTTCACCGAGGGTGATTTCGCGCATCTGACGGGAGAAATCAATAGCTTCTTCCACCGTGCCGCCCACCAGCGCGACGATAGCGGGCGCGGTCGCCATAGCAAATCCGCCAATACCGTAGGTTTCGGTGATGGCGCTGTCGCCGATATCCAGCCCCGAATCTTCCGGCTTATAACCGGCAAACATCGGGCCGATCACCTGCTGCGCCGGGCCGGTAAACCATTGCCCCGGCAGGCCGCTGACCCGCAGGCCGAACTCGACGCCGTTACGCGCCATGGTGGTGACCACGGTGCTGTATTCGATGCCATGCGCCGCATCCATCGCCGCTTTACACATCGCCATCCACGTCGGGCCGGAGAAGTAGTCGCTGCTGGCGACAAACTCAAACACTTCGCGCTGTTGCTCGACGGAATAACCCGCCTGAATAATCCCCGGCGTCAGCGCCTGAATCAGCAGTGTCGTCCCGGCGTTATTGCGGTTATGGCACTCATCGCCCATATGCAGCGCCTGCGCCAGCATTAAGCGCAGATCGATTTCGCCGATAATTTTCATCGCGTCGCGCAGTATTGGTCCCTGCACATCACGCATCCAGTTCAGGCGGTCAATCACGCTCTGGTCGTTAGCGCCCATACGCAAAATCTTCGCCATCTGCTCGCTCATGTTGGTATAAGCGATGTTGCCGTAGGTTTTGTTTTTTACGATGTGCATAAACATCGAGGCCGAGGTAACACCCGCCATCGATCCCACGCAGTCGTGCTCGTGACACGGCGAGAAGGTGATCTCCCCGGAAGCCGCCAGTTCAGCCGCCTCGTCGAGATCTTTCGCCAGTCCTTCGAACACCAGCGCTCCGGTGACCGCGCCTTTCATCGCGCCGCACATTTTTTCCCAGGTGATCGGCGGCCCGGCGTGAAGAATGGTTTTCGCCGTCATGCCCGGCACCACGTTAATCGCCTGATCAAAACCAATCAGCACCGGATGCGACTGGATAATACGCTCCAGCGCCTGCTGGTTAGCGGCGGCGATTTTGTCCGCCAGCGGCGAATCAGCAATGTTATCCAGCGCCTGCACCACCTGCATATTGCCCTGCCCCGGCGGCGTCCAGTCGAGTTGAGTCACTTCTACATGCTGCTTTTTCAGGTCATCGCTAAACATGGCGATGCCGACGTTAATAACGTTCAATGGTTGGCTAAACAGTGACTGGCTCATCAGGCTTCCTCCCCTTTGCAGATAAATTCACGCGCCAGCAATCCGGTATTGGTGCTGCTGCTCGCCAGAATCACTCCGGCATCAAGCAGCATCTGGCTTTGTTGTTCTAACGATGGCGTATCAAGATCGGTACCCAGCACATAGGCGAGAATGATCAACTCGCGTCCTTCGGCAGCGGCGATCGCTTTCGCTTCTTTGATCGTCTCGATGGTGGAGCCGACCGGATCTTCATGCGATCCAAATCCGAGCACAAAATCCATCACGATCACCGCCACTTCTGGATCGCGCGCCTCTTCGATCAAGCGACTGATGCGGTTGGTGGGGTCAATCATCGGGTGCGGCTTGCCGTTGGTGAAGTCGTCATCGCCAAAGTCGAGGAAGGTGTGTTTGATGCTGCGGTTGATATCTTTCAGGCGGAATTCCGGATCGGGCTGAATGTTGCTGTAGACATCGCCATGTTTTTCCATCACCGCGAACATGGTTTCGTCGCACAGCGTGCCGCCGCAGAACAGGCCACGAATGTATTTCTGCTGCGGTTGCAGACGCGCACGCACATCCGCAATCAACGGCTGGTTAAGCGTATGCAGGTCGAGATTTTCCTGTTTCACGCCGGAGAGCATCACCGCTTTTAGCGCTGCCTCTTTGGTGCCGCGGGCAAACTGTAGCCCCTGCTCATCCACTGGCGTTTCGCCACGATCGAGGAAGCAGACGACCACCGGCTTGCGGCAGGCGCGCGCACGTTCCAGCACTTTGCGGGCCACCGCAGGCGCAGGCGGTTTGGAGATAAGCGCAATGATTTCAGTTTGCGGATCGTTTTCCAGCATCCCGATGGCGTCGAGCATCATCAGGCCGCCGATTTTCTCGCTCAGGTCGCGCCCGCCGGTGCCAATCAGTTGCGAAACGCCGCCGCCAAATTCATGAATGCGGACGCTCAACTCCTGACTGCCGGTGCCGGATGCGCCAACAATACCGATGTTGCCGCGACGCACGGCGTTACCAAAACAGAGCGCCGCGCCGTTGATAATCGCCGTGCCACAGTCTGGCCCCATCATCAGCAGCCCTTTTTCGTGGGCCAGTTGCTTGAGCGCCAGTTCATCTTCAACTGAGACGTTATCGGAAAACAGCATCACGTTGAGATCGTTTTGCAGCGCCTGACGCGCTTCGCGAGCGGCAAACAGACCGTTGACCGAAATCACCGCCAGGTTACTTTCCGGGATATGCTTTTTGGCGCTGCCAATAGTGGCGTAACGCGCCTCGTGCGAGCCGCTTTGCGCTTTGGTGTTGAACAGTTCTTCAATCTCCACCAGTAACTGCTCGTTGTCCGCACCCGATTTACCATTGATGACAATCATCAGGTCGCCGTTTTTCGCCTGCTCCAGCTCCGGCGTCAGCAGTCCTAAATTCTTCAGCACGCCTTTATTCATTTCGGTCGCCATCGCCACAAATGCCTGCTCGACGCCGTCGAGTTTATTTGCACGCGTGGAGATAGACATCAGCGAGACAGAATCAAAATAGGTATTCGGTTTAATGACTATTTTAACTGACATAATTCCCTCCGTAGGTTTGGCTCAGCGCACAACCATCGGCCATGCCATACAGCATGTCGCAGCCGGAACTGGAGCCAATATGTTTAATTTTTTCTATTGCCTGAGTTGCGTTCCCAGGGATGTCATAAATAATGTTGTGAATAAAACGATGAATATTTTCCCGGCAGCGTTGTTGTAATGCGGCTTCCAGCGTTATGGCACTTAATAATGTGGTATTATTTTTGCCGCGTTGCAGACCGAGATAAAATTCCTCTTTGTATTTTTCCGCCGGATGCCCGGGAATAAATAAAATAAGCGCCAGACCTGTTAAATAATCGTCGGCTGATGGCGTAAGGCCAATCCCTAACCCCATCATACTGGCGACCGCTGAGGCGATATTTTGTTTATCGTTTACGGCCTGAATAACTGCCCGTCGTTTAATATGTAATTCTTTATTTAACGCCTGATAAAACGGATTATCGCCGCGATAATTAAACAGGGTTTCATTTTCCCCCAGGTGCTGATGAATAATGTCGTGCCACTGTAGCCAGGCGATAAGGTGAAAATTCACAGCGGTCATTTGCAAGGTTGGGGACAGCCAACGCCGACAACGACTCATCTCTATATGAAGATGTTGACCAACCGTAATACCTTGATCGTCAAACTGAACCTTATCACCATGCCGGAACAGATCATCAAAGTGAGTGAGTGCCAACCGACAACTGTTTGGCGCATTGTCGTACTCTTCACAAAGCAGCGTCAGCAACTGCTGGCGAGCCGGGAGTGCGATATTTACCGCTCTGGCAAAGACCTGTTCAACCTGTCCTTGCCCCCGCTGCGCCAGAAAATCCGCATCCGCAGTTAGCGCCCACACACACCGTCTTTCTGGTGTGTTGATAGCAAGCCTCCCGGTTTATGCACCTGCGGCAATCAGTAACTGCGCAATCTCTTCAAAACCCCGTTCCCGCGCCAGTTCCAGTGGCGTTTTGCCATATTTATCGGTCAGATGCGGGCTGGCACCGTGTTCCAGCAATAACTGCACAATCGCCTGCTGTTTAATACCACCATCATTAAGCACAATCGCTTCCAGTAGCGGCGTCCAGCCTACATGGTTGGTCTGGTTAACGTTAATCTCCGTATGCGCCAAAAGCTCTTTTACAATACTTAAATGGCCTTTTTCACAGGCAGGCGTCAGGCCGACACCGCCAAAACGGGTTACGCAATTAAGATCGGGTTTAGCCGGTAAAATAATTCGTAGTAGCGTTAAATCATCGTTCAGACAGCTAATTAAAAAAGGATTTAAACAGGTATGATCTTGCTTATTAATATCCGCTCCGGCATCAATTAATGCCTGAACGCAAGCATATTGCTGATATAAACTTGCCAGCGTAATTGCCGTTTTCCCCTGACGATCGCAGGTATTAATATCGACACCCAGCGCAAGGCAGGTTTTTACTTTATCGATATCACCCTGTTGTGCAGCCAATAAATAGTCGGCAGGTAGATTTTTTATACTCATTCACATTCCCCTGGTTTTTGTGGCTGTTTTCGATGAATTGAGAATAGCAACGATAATCTGATAAAAGAACCCGCTTAAATTTAATTCGCCGTATCTCGCCTTTTTGTTGAATAATATTCAACAATCTTTTCGCAGTGTGCGGTAGTGCAATATTTGTTTCTTTGACCCGATACCCTTTCACTCAATCAGGTTTTATTTCTCTATAGTCTGCACATGTAAGAGTAGCTTTCGTCCATGTCTAACCAGAGGGGAACAAGATGAACGGACTCACGGCAACGGGTGTCACCGTCGGTATTTGTGCAGGGCTTTGGCAGTTAGTGTCTTCACATGTCGGGCTCTCTCAAGGATGGGAATTATTAGGAACCATTGGCTTCGTCGCCTTTTGCAGTTTTTATGCCGCAGGCGGCGGTAAATCGGGGTTTATCAGAAGTCTGGCGGTTAATTATTCCGGGATGGTGTGGGCGTTTTTCGCCGCGCTGACTGCTGGTTGGCTGGCCTCTGTAAGTGGACTGTCCGCGTTCTGGGCGAGCGTAATTACTACCGTACCCTTCTCGGCGGTAGTGGTCTGGCAAGGGCGTTTCTGGTTACTGTCCTTTATTCCCGGTGGCTTTCTCGGCATGACGCTGTTTTTTGCCAGCGGGATGAACTGGACGGTGACGTTACTGGGTTTTCTGGCGGGTAACTGCGTGGGGGTAATTTCAGAATATGGTGGACAAAAATTAAGCGAAGCGACGACTAAACGCGACGGGTATTAAAAGTTATTCAAAAATGATTATCTATCTTTAACCGATACCTCTACAGTCATAGCTGGAGAAATTCATAGTAGATAATGGCGAGAATGGTTTAATGAACTCAATTTTTACCGAAGAGAATCTGTTGGCATTTACTACCGCTGCGCGTTTTGGCAGCTTCAGTAAAGCCGCAGAAGAGTTGGGTTTAACCACTTCCGCCATTAGCTACACCATTAAGCGTATGGAGACGGGGCTGGATGTGGTGCTGTTCACTCGCAGTACCCGCAGCATTGAGTTAACGGAGTCCGGGCGTTATTTTTTCCGCAAAGCTACCGACCTGCTGAATGATTTTTATGCCATCAAACGCAGTATCGATACTATTTCGCAGGGCATAGAAGCGCGTGTGCGCATTTGTATTAATCAGCTGCTTTATACGCCCAAACACACCGCACGCTTGTTACAGGTGCTGAAAAAGCAGTTTCCTACCTGCCAGATTACCGTCACCACCGAAGTGTATAACGGCGTCTGGGATGCGATTATTAATAATCAGGCCAATATCGCCATCGGCGCACCCGATACACTACTGGACGGCGGCGGTATTGATTACACTGAAATTGGCGCGATTCGCTGGGCTTTTGCTATCGCCCCGGATCACCCGTTAGCCTTTGTGCCGGAACCCATCGCCGAAAGCCAACTGCGTCTCTACCCTAATATTATGGTGGAGGACACCGCGCATACGATTAATAAAAAAGTGGGCTGGTTGCTGCACGGGCAGGAGTCAATTCTGGTGCCAGATTTCAACACCAAATGTCAGTGCCAGATTTTAGGTGAAGGAATTGGTTTTTTGCCGGATTACATGGTCCGTGAGGCGATGACGCAATCCCTGCTGGTTACCCGACAAATCCATAATCCGCGCCAGGATTCGCGCATGTTACTGGCGACTCAGCATTCTGCTACGGGTCAGGTGACGCAGTGGATTAAAAAACAATTTGCGCCAAATGGCATATTAACGGGGATCTATCAGGATTTACTGCATCGGGAGAATTAATCGCTGCCAACCTCCCGATGCGCTGTGAATAGCGGTTTACATCAACCACCTGCTTTCATTACCCATTCAGAGATAAATTTATTACCCGGTACTGGCGGAGAGTACAAATAGCCCTGCAAAAAGTGAACGCCTTTACCGATCATTAAATCCGCCTGCTCCTGGGTTTCTACCCCTTCCGCCACGATACTCAGACCAGGCTTACGCGCTAGTTCGACAATATTGTCCACAATATGACCGGAGATTTCGTCGACACTCGCCATTTGCACAAATGACTTATCGATCTTAATAAAATCGACCGGGAACGCCTGCAAGTAACGATAGGTCGCATAACCCGTACCAAAGTCATCCAGCGCAAAGGTAATGTTGTGCTGATGAAGGCTGTCAAATATCGCTCTGGCTTCTGGCGTTACCGGAATAGGGTTACGTTCCGTTAGCTCGAGAACCAGCTTGATTTTATCGTTACCTAATTTATTAACCAGGTTCAGACACTCTTTTTCAAATCCCGCTGCCAAAAAACAACCCGCCGAGACGTTGATGCCAATATGGAAATTGTCCGGCAGCAAATGTTTTACCGGCATCAGAATATCCGCAGTCTGTTTCATCAGTTGGCGGGTCATTATGACAATAAGACCGGATGACTCCGCCAGAGGAATAAACTGATCCGGTGGGATAATTCCCGTTTGTGGATGTTCCCAGCGGACAAGCACCTCACAGCCCGTCAGTACCCCAGTCTGCGCGCAGAAAACCGGTTGGATCCACGGTTTGAATTCGTGGTTTTCCAACGCCAGACTGATGGCTTCAGGCGTGACGATATGGTGATAGTGATTATCATTAATATATCTGTGACTATTACTCCCCGTGGCGGATATGATCTCCGGATTGTACTGAAAGAAAATATCGCGCCAGAAAGTAATATCGCTCTGAATCCCCAGTTTCTCAAAGAGCTGTTTCTTTTGATGTGAAATTGTCTTTGCACTGCGATTTCTGTACTGTGATATTTCTGTTACAGACATTCCCTGCATCAGCAGCTTGAGTAGCAGTCGTTCTTTCTCGGATACGCTACCAGGCAATGACAAATGAACCGTTGTACCGAACTCTTGCAGAAAAACACGAAAATCACATGAATTCATGAACACACCTTTATCTTTTATCGCTGTTCAGTATGAGTGATTACCTGTCGATTCCTGAGCACACATAAGGGGTAACCATAAACATCAGCGATGCCATACGTATAACATCCCACATCACTATCAAGAAGATTATCTTTACCTCTGATGCTCGCTCAAAAACAGTTACGCTAAATACCTTAAAAAGGTAATCACAAGTCAAACTCAGGAGATAATCACGCAAGAATGCAATATTAAAATTCAGATACTCATTTTTGGTAATAAAGAAGTAGTTGGACTATTTCAATATTTATAATTTCCCACTACATACTGGCATCCATTCATGAGCAAAGGCGCATTATATGAATTTAACAATCCAGATCAACTGAAAATACCTCTCCCTCATAAACACATAGCGTCAACATTCAATGACATAATGAGTAAAGATGTTGGTTATGCATACGTATCATTACTCTATGCCTGTCCCTTAAAAACCCACTCATTAAGACTGAATCCATTCAGCAAATGATAACCAATATTATAGCAATGCCAATAAAAACAATATTTAAAACATTCAATAAAATATCACACACAGATAATTAAACCTTAAATAACAAATGGTTGCGTTAATTTCAGTTGATTTACGATACACATTTCTCATGAATAATGCGTCATTTCAAATGATCAGCAATATTTACATTAAATAAGACTAAACTTATTGAACATTCGCAACAGCCCAAATGTAGGTTTTGGGCTGCAATAGTTCTTTTCTTTTTTATTATCTGTTGTCTGGTAATCATCAATAGATACTAAGGGCTTAACCGTATAGATATAACGTATCAAGAGGTAGGAGAAACAGCGCCATATGCAGACATGGCGCGGTTTTATGCAATAACAATCACGCGTCCGGGAACATCACGCTATGGCCCGGCGCTTCACGATGGAGATGAATAAAGTTAAGGTGCCGCTCGTACTGGTCAAGAATATCGGTGATCACCTGCTCTTTGCTGTAGTCCATCAGGTCGTTGCCCTGGCTGCCTTCTAACAGGAAGGTTTCCAGCCGGTAGTAGGTCGATTTACCGCTGCGTGCGCGGTAGGTAAAGCCCGGCACCGAATATTGCTGCGGCCAAATCTGATAGACAAAGTTTTGCTCTTCGCCCATATGCACCAACAAATCCAGATGACCCAACTGCTGTCCCTCTTCCGGTGGCAGGCTTTTTAGCTCCACGTACGCGCCGCGCAACCGCAACTCCTGCGCCACTTCTTCCATTGCCGGGTAACAGACCGTCTCCATCATCTGTTTAGTGTAACGCGTGCCCGGATAATTCATCAGGCGCGAGAGACGTTTTTTCCAGCTCAGGCGATCCTGAAGCCCCAGCGGTCGCGGTGCGGTATCGCGGTTGGCACTTTCACGGCGGTAATCTTCTACCTTCAGAGATTTATACAACCCCGCCATCACGAAGAAGATCACAAAGCTGAACGGCAGCCCCATAATCACCGTGGTGTTTTGCAGCGCGGATATCCCGTTAGTCATCAGCATGCCGAGCGTCAGCAGGCCAATCGCCACCGACCAGAAGACGCGCAGCCAGCCGGGGGCGTCGCTGTTGATATCTTTAAGCTGCGAGGTGAAATTCCCCAGCACCAGCGCCCCGGAGTCCGCCGAGGTCACATAAAACAGCAGGCCAGTAATGGTGGCGACGGAGGCGCTAAAGGTAAACGCCGGATACTGCGCCAGCAGGCTGTAGAAGCCGCGCTCCGGATGGACCATCGCTTCCTCGGCAAATGCCGCGCCGCCGTGGATGATTTCATACAGCGCGCTATTGCCGAACACCGAGAGCCATAACAGCGTGAAGGTAAACGGAATAATCAACGTGCCCAGCACGAACTGGCGAATGGTACGCCCACGCGAGATACGCGCCAGGAACAAGCCGACAAACGGCGACCATGCCACCCACCATGCCCAGAAGAAGAGCGTCCAGTTATTCATCCACTCAACCGGACGGTCGAAGGCAAAACTGTTGAGCGTCATGCCCATAAAGCGATTCACATAGTCGCCAACATTCAGCACCAGTGCATTAAGCAGGAACGAAGTGTCGCCCATAAACAATACGAACAGGATCAATCCCAGCGCCAGCGCGACATTAAGCTCCGATAACACGCGAATGCCCTTATCGACACCGGAGGTGACAGAGATCGTGGCGATTATCACCGACAAGGCGATCAGTGCCGCTTTCGCCGCCATCGAATCGGGAATATCAAACAGTACGCTCAAGCCATAGTTAAGCTGCACCACACCGATACCGAGCGTAGTGGCAATACCGAAGATAGTGCCGATCACCGCTGCAATATCCACTGAGTGACCTATCGGCCCGTTAATCCGTTTACCGAAGATCGGGTACAGCGCCGAGCGGATGGTGAGCGGCAAATTATAACGATAGCTAAAGTATCCGAGCGCCATGCCCATCAGCGCATACATCGACCAGCCGGTTAAGCCGTAGTGAAACAGCGTCCAGACCATCGCCTGACGCGCGGCCTCAATCGTCTGTCCCGCGCCTTCCGGCGGCTGCATATACTGCGTTACCGGTTCGGCTACGGAGAAGAACATCAGGTCGATACCGATCCCGGCAGCAAACAGCATCGCCGCCCAACTCAGCAGGCTGAATTCCGGTTTGGATTGTTCTGGCCCGAGCTTCACCGAACCAAAACGCGAACAAGCGATACAGACCACAAAGACAATATAGAGCGTTGCCGCCAGCAGATAGTACCAACCGAAGGTTTTAGAAACCCAGTCCAGCGTGCGGCCAATCCACAGGGCCGAGAAGTCGCGAAACAGGATCGTTGTCAGGGAAAACAACAAAATCAGTCCGGCGGAGGTGTAAAACACCACCGGATTGATTTTGTCCTTTTCCCTGCTGTGTGAAAGGTCTGTCATCCAGTATCCCCACTGTTATTGTTACTATTTAAAATCAAATTCGTAACAATTAAGACACATTTTATATTGAACATCCAATCAATAACCGCTTTAATAGATAAACACCGCTGATGAATGGAGTGGCGAAAATGCCCAAATTGGGGATGCAGTCGATCCGGCGCAGACAACTGATCGACGCCACACTGGAAGCAATAAATGAAGTGGGCATGCACGATGCAACGATCGCGCAGATCGCACGCCGTGCAGGCGTTTCTACGGGGATCATCAGCCACTATTTCAGGGACAAAAATGGTCTGCTGGAAGCAACCATGCGCGATATCACCAGTCAGCTGCGTGACGCGGTTTTGAATCGATTACATGCACTTCCGCAGGGCAGTGCAGAGCAGCGATTACAGGCGATTGTTGGCGGAAACTTCGATGAAACGCAGGTGAGCAGTGCGGCGATGAAAGCCTGGCTGGCGTTCTGGGCCAGCAGTATGCATCAGCCGATGCTCTATCGTTTACAGCAGGTCAGCAGCCGCCGCTTGCTGTCGAATCTGGTGAGCGAGTTTCGTCGCGAATTGCCGCGCGAACAGGCACAGGAAGCGGGCTACGGCCTGGCCGCGCTGATTGATGGATTATGGCTGCGCGCGGCTCTGAGCGGCAAACCGCTGGATAAAACCCGCGCTAATTCCCTGACCCGCCACTTTATCACTCAGCATCTACCCACCGATTAACCGAGGAGACGTGATGTCCCGAATGGCAGAACAGCAGCTTTATATACATGGTGGTTATACCTCCGCCACCAGCGGTCGCACCTTCGAGACCATTAACCCGGCCAACGGTAACGTGCTGGCGACCGTGCAGGCCGCCGGGCGCGAGGATGTCGATCGCGCCGTGAAAAGCGCCCAGCAGGGGCAAAAAATCTGGGCGTCGATGACCGCCATGGAGCGCTCGCGTATTCTGCGTCGGGCCGTTGATATTCTGCGTGAACGCAATGACGAACTCGCAAAACTGGAAACCCTCGACACCGGAAAAGCATATTCGGAAACCTCAACCGTCGATATCGTTACCGGTGCGGACGTGCTGGAGTACTACGCCGGGCTGATCCCGGCGCTGGAAGGCAGCCAGATCCCGTTGCGTGAAACGTCCTTTGTGTATACCCGCCGCGAACCGCTGGGCGTAGTGGCAGGGATTGGCGCATGGAACTACCCGATCCAGATTGCCCTGTGGAAATCCGCCCCGGCGCTGGCGGCAGGCAACGCAATGATTTTCAAACCGAGCGAAGTTACCCCGCTTACCGCGTTAAAGCTGGCTGAAATTTACAGCGAAGCGGGCCTGCCGGACGGCGTATTTAACGTGTTGCCGGGCGTGGGCGCGGAGACCGGGCAATATCTGACCGAGCATCCGGGCATTGCCAAAGTGTCATTTACCGGCGGTGTCGCCAGCGGCAAAAAAGTGATGGCTAACTCGGCGGCCTCTTCCCTGAAAGAAGTGACCATGGAACTGGGCGGTAAATCACCGCTGATCGTTTTCGATGATGCGGATCTCGATCTCGCCGCCGATATCGCCATGATGGCAAACTTCTTCAGCTCCGGTCAGGTGTGTACCAATGGCACCCGCGTCTTCGTTCCGGCGAAATGCAAAGCCGCATTTGAGCAGAAAATTCTGGCGCGCGTTGAGCGCATTCGCGCGGGCGACGTTTTCGATCCGCAAACTAACTTCGGCCCGCTGGTCAGCTTCCCGCATCGCGATAACGTGCTGCGCTATATCGCCAAAGGCAAAGAGGAAGGCGCGCGCGTACTGTGCGGCGGCGATGTACTGAAAGGCGATGGCTTCGATAACGGCGCATGGGTTGCACCGACAGTGTTCACCGATTGCAGCGACGATATGACCATCGTGCGTGAAGAGATCTTCGGGCCAGTGATGTCCATTCTGACCTACGAGTCGGAAGACGAAGTCATTCGCCGCGCTAACGATACCGACTACGGCCTGGCGGCGGGCATCGTGACAGCGGACCTGAACCGCGCGCATCGCGTCATTCATCAGCTGGAAGCGGGTATTTGCTGGATCAACACCTGGGGCGAATCCCCGGCAGAGATGCCCGTTGGCGGCTACAAACACTCCGGCATTGGTCGCGAGAACGGCGTGATGACGCTCCAGAGTTACACCCAGGTGAAGTCCATCCAGGTTGAGATGGCTAAATTCCAGTCCATATTCTAACCAGGAGGTTTATTTGCAATTTGACTACATCATTATTGGTGCCGGCTCAGCCGGCAACGTTCTCGCTACCCGTCTGACTGAAGATCCGAATACCTCCGTGCTGCTGCTTGAAGCGGGCGGCCCGGACTATCGCTTTGACTTCCGCACCCAGATGCCCGCTGCCCTGGCATTCCCGCTACAGGGTAAACGCTACAACTGGGCCTATGAAACGGAACCTGAACCGTTTATGAATAACCGCCGCATGGAGTGCGGACGCGGTAAAGGTCTGGGTGGATCGTCGCTGATCAACGGCATGTGCTACATCCGTGGCAATGCGCTGGATCTCGATAACTGGGCGCAAGAACCCGGTCTGGAGAACTGGAGCTACCTCGACTGCCTGCCCTACTACCGCAAGGCCGAGACTCGCGATATGGGTGAAAACGACTATCACGGCGGTGATGGCCCGGTGAGCGTCACTACCTCCAAACCCGGCGTCAATCCGCTGTTTGAAGCGATGATTGAAGCGGGCGTGCAGGCGGGCTACCCGCGCACGGACGATCTCAACGGTTATCAGCAGGAAGGTTTTGGTCCGATGGATCGCACCGTCACGCCGCAGGGCCGTCGCGCCAGCACCGCGCGTGGCTATCTCGATCAGGCCAAATCGCGTCCTAACCTGACCATTCGTACTCACGCTATGACCGATCACATCATTTTTGACGGCAAACGCGCGGTGGGCGTCGAATGGCTGGAAGGCGACAGCACCATCCCAACCCGCGCAACGGCCAACAAAGAAGTGCTGTTATGTGCAGGCGCGATTGCCTCACCGCAGATCCTGCAACGCTCCGGCGTCGGCAACGCTGAACTGCTGGCGGAGTTTGATATTCCGCTGGTGCATGAATTACCCGGCGTCGGCGAAAATCTTCAGGATCATCTGGAGATGTATCTGCAATATGAGTGCAAAGAACCGGTTTCCCTCTACCCTGCCCTGCAGTGGTGGAACCAGCCGAAAATCGGTGCGGAGTGGCTGTTTGGCGGCACTGGCGTTGGTGCCAGCAACCACTTTGAAGCAGGTGGATTTATTCGCAGCCGTGAGGAATTTGCGTGGCCGAATATTCAGTACCATTTCCTGCCAGTAGCGATTAACTATAACGGCTCGAATGCAGTGAAAGAGCACGGTTTCCAGTGCCACGTCGGCTCAATGCGCTCGCCAAGCCGTGGGCATGTGCGGATTAAATCCCGCGACCCGCACCAGCATCCGGCGATTCTGTTTAACTACATGTCGCACGAGCAGGACTGGCAGGAGTTCCGCGACGCAATTCGCATCACCCGCGAGATCATGCATCAACCCGCGCTGGATCAGTATCGTGGCCGCGAAATCAGCCCCGGTGTCGAATGCCAGACGGATGAACAGCTCGATGAGTTCGTGCGTAACCACGCCGAAACCGCCTTCCATCCGTGCGGTACCTGCAAAATGGGTTACGACGAGATGTCCGTGGTTGACGGCGAAGGCCGCGTACACGGGTTAGAAGGCCTGCGTGTGGTGGATGCGTCGATTATGCCGCAGATTATCACCGGGAATTTGAACGCCACGACAATTATGATTGGCGAGAAAATAGCGGATATGATTCGTGGACAGGAAGCGCTGCCGAGGAGCACGGCGGGATATTTTGTGGCAAATGGGATGCCGGTGAGAGCGAAAAAATGAGTCGTGATGTGAACTAACGCAGGAACCGATCAGATTGAGAGTTACCGTTCCAGAGAGGGGGACCGAATCCTTATATAAACACTGAGGTAACTCTCATGCTTCATATCCAGTATTCATGATGCGGGCTTTTTGCTGATATTTAACCCGAACATTCCTGATACAGACTATTAATACAACCTTATCTGCGACAGATTTTATTCTCTGGATATATTATGCGTGAACAAATCAAACAGGATATCGATCTGATTGAGATTTTATTTTATCTGAAGAAAAAGATTCGTGTTATCCTTTTTATTATGGCTATATGTATGGCTATGGTGCTGTTGTTTCTGTATATCAATAAAGACAATATAAAAGTGATTTACAGCCTAAAAATAAACCAGACAACGCCAGGTATACTTGTTAGCTGTGATAGCAATAATAATTTTGCCTGTCAGACTACAATGACTGAAGATGTTATTCAGCGAATTACTACATTTTTTCACACCAGCCCAGATGTCAAGAACAGAGAAATAAGGCTGGAATGGTCAGGAGATAAGAGAGCTTTACCAACTGCTGAAGAGGAAATATCTCGCGTGCAGGCCTCTATTATCAAATGGTATGCGTCAGAATATCATAATGGCAGGCAAGTTCTCGATGAGATACAAACGCCTTCAGCAATTAACAGTGAGCTTTATACAAAAATGATATACCTGACCAGGAACTGGTCATTGTATCCGAACGGTGATGGCTGTGTAACTATAAGCTCACCAGAAATAAAAAATAAATACCCTGCTGCCATTTGCCTGGCTCTGGGATTTTTTCTAAGCATTGTAATTTCTGTAATGTTTTGCCTTGTCAAAAAAATGGTAGATGAATACCAACAAAACTCTGGGCAGTAATAAACAACATTCTGATAGAGAGTGCCTGTATAAAGCTGAAGTGACAATGACCGGGAAGGGAACCCGTTTTCAGGAATGGATGCCTGTCTTTTTCACTGTAAATATCCTGGCATTGGTAATACCAGGATATTTACAGAAGAGCAGCATAACCATGACGGAACGGGGTTAAGTCAGGTTGTCCTAAACGCTATTTTCAACCTCGTATGCCTTCTTCAGGTTTATGTCCAGACTTCATATCTCTCTCAACAATCCTCAATAATCAGATACACCGCTTTCACCGGGCCATGAACTCCGACGACTTTGATAAGCTCAATATCCGCCGTTGAACTGGGGCCGCTAATGATGTTAATGCAGGAAGGCATTCGTTCACCGGCCTGCGCTTTCTGATGCAATTTTTCTGCGAGTTGCGCTACACGCGGCAGGATAGTGCTTTTACGCAGGATAAAAAGAGAATATTCCGGGAGCAGGCTCAATGAACGCCCGCGCTCGGCGGCGGAAAAAAGAACCACGCCTCCCGATTCGGTTAAACCATATTCAGCATACACAACACCCACTTTAGCCTGCTCTGCCTGCGAGATATTCTCGGCACCTTTCGCCGGATCCCAAACAACGGCATTGCATTCCTGCTGCAAACGTTCGCTAATCCCCAATTCCTCCAGCCTCGTGTCACCGCTAATCACGACCGACTGATCTCCCAGCTCTTTACACAGACGTATTGCAGCTTCTGCCGCCTTCGCCTCGCTGGTCAGCTCACAGCGCGTCAACATAACATCGCTGGCAAACTGAATAAACGCGTCACAGCGCTGCTGTTGGTTAAGTTGGGTAAGCCGCTCGTTAGCATAGTTGTTAAGCGGCGCATCTTCTGCTTGCGGTTCAAGTCGCAGCGGGCGACCCAGTGCCTGAGCAACGTTATTCAAAAATTCGCCTCGATTATCCATTCTTTTTCTCCTGCGCCTGATGTTTCTTAAACCAACTACGGAAACTCTCTCCGTCAGCTTCAGGAAGATCGCGTGCTTCCATCCAGTCGCTAATCGCGCCAAATTTGAGTGGTGTTTTGCCGCCATTGATAAACCAGCTTGCCGCATGAGCACCGGCCATCATCCCGACTTTCCACAATCCTGGATGACTATTGGCATAAGCGAACATTTTTATCGCCCGTTGCTCTGCTTTTGCGGTGATCCCTTTTTCAGCCATCACCCGACGATGACGCAAAATCAGTTTTGACAGCGGAATACGCACCGGACACACGTTGTCACAAGCTGTGCATAAAGAGCAGGCGTAGGGTAAATCTTTAAAATCTTTATAGCCGCCAAGTAGCGGAGAAATCACCGCACCAATTGGCCCTGGATAAATAGAGCCATATCCATGACCGCCAATATGGCGATATGCCGGACAAGTATTCATACAAGCCCCGCAGCGAATACAGCGCAGCACATCCCGAAATTCAGAGGCCAGCACCTCAGAACGCCCGTTATCGACAATAACCAGATGAAACTCTTCAGGACCATCAACGTGCCCAGCTTCGCGCGGTCCTGTCAGCCAGGTGTTGTATCCCGTCAAACGTGCACCAACGGCACTGCGCGCCAGCATGGTGATCAATACATCTACCTCGGCAAACGTGGGGGCAATACGCTCCATTCCCATCACTGCAATATGCGTTTTAGGCAGCGTGGTACACATTCGCGCATTACCTTCATTGGTCACCAGGCATACCGAACCGGTCTCTGCCACCGCGAAATTACAGCCGGTAATACCTATTTCAGCACTGAGGAAATCTTCGCGGATTTTTTGCCGGATGAATAAGGTCATCGCTTCAGGCGTTTCCGGCCCCTCATAGCCCAGACGTTCGTGTAGCACTCGACGGATCTGATGGCGATCTTTATGAATTGCCGGGACCACAACATGAGATGGCGGATCTTGATCCAGCTGGAGAATATATTCACCCAGATCGGTTTCAATCACCTGAATGCCAGCATCCTGCAACACATGATTGACACCAATCTCTTCGGTCACCATCGATTTAGATTTCACCACCTTCCGGGCATTTTTGCGTTGGGCAACCTGTAAAATGTAGCGGGTAGCGTCTTCTTTGGTTCTTGCAAAATAGACGTGACCGCCGTTTTGCGTCACTTTTTCTGAGAGCTGGTACAGATAAGCGTCGAGATTACTCAGAACATGATCACGTATCTGGGCGGCCCGATCGCGCCACTCCTCCCAGTGCCCCAATTCATCGACCATTTTTTGCCGATTTGCCCCAATACGCTGCTGCGCGTTTGCCACCGCTTTGCGCATGATCGGATCTTCAATTTGCTGACGGATGCGTGTCTTAAAATCTGTATTACTGGTTTTGATCGACATCTTTATATCCTCAGCGGCTCATCAACACTTCAGCAATATGCATCACTTTGACTTTCTGCCCTTCCCGTTGTAATCGCCCACTGATGTTTAGCAGGCAACTCACGTCAGCACCAATTAAATACTCAGGGCGGACTTCCATCAGGTGCGCAACCTTTTCTTTCACCATCTCGCCGGATATTTCGGCCATTTTGACCGAGAACGTGCCGCCAAATCCGCAGCAGGTATCCTGTTCAGCAAAGGTCAACAGCTCCAGTCCACGCACATTTTTCAGCAGCGTAAGTGGCTCGTCCTTCACTCCCAGCTTACGGGCCAGGCTACAAGATGGGTGATACACCGCTCTCCCTTGCAAACTGGCACCTACATCGACTACCCCTAATTTATTAACAATAAAAGAGGTGAGATCCTGCATACGCGCGGCAACCTTTGCGGCACGTGATGCCCATTCAGGTTCATCCGCCAGATACGTCGGGTAACTTTTTACGGCATAGGTGCAAGAGCCAGCCGGTGAAATAATGGGATCGTCGTTATCCTCCAGTGCGGCGATCAGATTTTTCATCCCTGGAATCGCTTCTTTGATATAACCGCTATTGATCGCAGGCTGACCGCAGCATCCCTGTTTCTCCGGGAAATTTACGCGACAGCCGAGTTTTTCCAGTAGCAGCACGGAGTCTCGTGCCATTCTTGATTTCAGGGCGTCACCAATACAGGTGACAAAGAAATTGACATTCACAACTAATACTCCATTACTTCATGCCCATTTATGCCCGATGTTTCCCCCCCACCGGGGGATCAATCATCAATAAATATGGCGTTCTTTTTTAATTGGCTAGCAACATACCACCCCTCATTTGTATGACAAATGATAATCTTTCATCCAAACGTCAAATGCAATAACTAATTTTATTTCTTTCGGCATCGCTCACATTTTATGGGGAAATCGACGATCATTTTTGGCATAAGAAATCCATTTAAAAATGGCTACATCCCTTATACCTATTCAGAGCTACTTATTCAGGGGTTATTGAGATATACACTGATGGTGTACAAAAAAATCACCGACAATAATCACGTATCAAGTAATAGTCGGGATTTTATTTAATTGAAGCAATTTAGTTTGCATTTTTATTTAAAAACTGAGCTAGAGTCCATCAGAAAAAATATATAAAGCCCAAACCACCGTTGGAAATAGAAATAGTTGAAAGGCTCACAACTCCCGGAATGCGGATTATCTTTGCCCTGATTTCTGGCGGTTTTATTCAGGGTGCAAGCTGTCTGACCCTTTCCCGATATTCTCCCGGGGTACAACCAAACTCGCGGACAAACGCCTTGTGAAAAGATGATTCACTGGCATAGCCTACTGACTCAGCGATCACCACAACAGGGAGCGTTTCCCGGGAAAACATCTGGGCCGCTATTTGTAGACGCAACTTTGTTAATACAGCCAGCGGCGTGGTTCCGGAAACATCACGGAAAAGCTGGGCAAAACTTGCCCGGGACATGTGAGCGATGCTGGCCAGCGATTCGACGGTCCAGGCGTGTCCTGGCATTTCCAGCATTTGCTGTATTACCGCACCAAGACGTGGATGCAGAAGCAAACTGAGAATGTTTTTCTCAGTATTAACCTGTGCAATCCACTCACGCACCGCGAGGGTAAAGAATGTAGCGCAGATCTGGCTACACAGTGCATCCACTCCCGGCATTGCCGATCTGGATTCCTGTTGTAAAAACGGGATCGCCTCCCTCAGCCAGTTATATTCCACGCTGTGGTTAACCGGTGCTAAAAACAGCGTTTCCGGCAAAGACGTTAAAAAATAACGCGCCGAATGTTGCAACCGAAGAGTGCCGCAGACAATACAGGTCGATTCATTATCGACATGACTCAGGCGATGAGCTGAATTTTGTGGTAGCAGGACCACATTTCCCGGGCGTAATGTAAAAATCTCCCCCGTCGGCATTTCCAGCTTCGCCGCTCCTTGCGTTAACGCATGCCAACGAATAACCGATAATTCCCCGGTACCATGTGGAAGCTGCCAGTCACTTCCTAACACGCAATTCTTATCGATCGTTCCTTGTGGAGCGTTAAGCATCAACAAACGGCTAAGGGCATCCATATCAGACTCCTGAGTGGTTTTTGATTACAAACACCAACAATCTTAGTAAATAACTAATCTAATACCATCAAATAGTTAATCATGATTTTTGTTTTGTGATTCTGATTAAGAAAAAGAAAATATCAGACGATAAGACAAAATATCAAGCGTTGTGAAGAAATGTTATTTGCTCTTTTGCGTCTATAGTCATGATGTCAAATGAACGCGTTTCGACAGGAAATCATCATGAATAAATATCAGGCAGTGATTATTGGTTTTGGCAAGGCTGGAAAAACATTAGCCGTCACGCTGGCAAAAGCAGGTTGGCGAGTGGCTCTCATCGAACAATCAAATGCAATGTATGGCGGGACCTGTATTAATATCGGCTGCATCCCAACCAAAACATTGGTTCATGACGCACAGCAGCACACAGATTTTGTCCGTGCCATACAGCGTAAAAATGAAGTGGTTAATTTTTTACGTAATAAGAATTTTCATAATCTTGCGGATATGCCCAATATCGACGTGATCGACGGCCAGGCGGAGTTTATCAATAATCATAGCCTGCGTGTTCATCGGCCTGAGGGAAATCTGGAAATTCATGGCGAGAAAATTTTTATTAATACCGGTGCACAAACCGTGGTTCCGCCAATTCCTGGAATTACCACCACGCCAGGAGTATATGACAGCACCGGATTACTTAATCTAAAAGAATTGCCTGGGCATTTAGGTATTTTGGGCGGCGGATATATTGGCGTTGAGTTCGCCTCTATGTTCGCTAATTTTGGCAGCAAGGTAACCATTTTAGAAGCAGCTTCGCTGTTTTTGCCTCGGGAAGATCGGGATATTGCTGATAATATCGCGACGATTTTACGCGATCAGGGCGTCGATATTATCCTCAATGCCCATGTGGAGCGAATCAGTCACCATGAAAATCAAGTGCAAGTGCATAGCGAGCACGCCCAACTGGCGGTGGATGCACTGTTAATAGCTTCCGGTCGTCAACCGGCTACCGCTTCGTTACATCCAGAAAATGCCGGTATCGCAGTAAACGAGCGCGGGGCAATTGTCGTTGACAAGCGATTACATACCACCGCAGACAATATTTGGGCGATGGGAGATGTTACCGGCGGGCTGCAATTTACTTACATATCACTGGATGATTACCGCATTGTACGTGATGAGTTACTGGGTGAAGGCAAACGTAGTACTGATGATCGGAAAAATGTGCCTTATTCCGTATTTATGACACCGCCCCTGTCCAGGGTTGGTATGACAGAAGAACAAGCCAGAGAGAGTGGTGCTGATATTCAGGTGGTGACATTGCCTGTAGCTGCAATTCCGCGTGCCAGAGTGATGAATGATACTCGTGGGGTATTAAAAGCGATTGTTGATAATAAAACCCAACGTATGTTAGGGGCATCACTGCTGTGTGTTGACTCCCACGAGATGATCAATATAGTGAAAATGGTGATGGATGCCGGGCTGCCTTATAGCATATTACGCGATCAGATATTTACTCATCCGTCGATGAGCGAATCACTCAATGATCTATTTTCATTAGTCAAATAAACTCAAAATCAGACGCCAGAACAAATATTCTGGCGTCTCAGAGAAAAGAATCTTATTAATTCTCTGTTACTCTATAACTTCTTAATCACTTCATTGATGGTATTTTATATGTTTAAAAAATCTGTTTTATTTGCAACACTATTATCTAGCGTTATGGCATTTTCCACCAATGCAGATGATAAAATAATTCTGAAACATATCAGCGTCTCGTCAGTATCAGCATCACCGACAGTTCTGGAGGATACCATTGCTGATATAGCCAGAAAATATAATGCTTCATCCTGGAAAGTCACATCGATGCGAATTGATAATAATTCAACCGCAACAGCAGTATTGTATAAATAAGGATGTTCACAATGGAAAAATACCTGCACCTGTTAAGTCGGGGAGATAAAATTGGCCTGACATTGATTCGTCTGAGTATTGCAATTGTTTTTATGTGGATTGGGTTATTAAAGTTTGTCCCTTACGAGGCAGACAGCATTACACCATTCGTCGCAAACAGTCCACTAATGTCGTTCTTTTATGAACACCCGGAAGACTATAAACAGTATCTGACTCACGAAGGCGAATACAAACCAGAAGCAAGGGCATGGCAAACGGCCAATAATACCTATGGTTTTTCCAACGGTCTTGGCGTCGTGGAGGTGATTATTGCTCTGCTGGTTTTGGCTAATCCTGTCAATCGCTGGTTAGGTTTATTGGGAGGACTGATGGCATTTACCACGCCGCTGGTAACACTCTCATTTTTAATCACCACCCCGGAGGCATGGGTACCCGCATTGGGTGACGCTCATCATGGTTTCCCTTATTTATCCGGTGCTGGTCGCCTGGTATTGAAAGATACTCTGATGCTGGCAGGTGCAGTCATGATAATGGCAGATTCGGCGCGGGAAATTCTTAAACAACGCAGTAATGAATCCAGTTCAACGTTAAAAACTGAATATTGATAATCCGAACACTGTCTGTTGTTCACTTTTTCAGGCGTCAGGCCCCCTTTCTGATGATGAAGCCTGACGCCATATTACCGGAGATATGACAGAGTGAAGATCAATATCACTCCCTGTTAAAAGGTTTTTGTCGTCTTAGGTAAAATACATGATTAATATCAATCATGTATTTTTACAGCAAGACAACCACGAACAAATTCAGGATTAAAATGTTTTACCGACTCCCCAACATAACCCAAATCAAGCGAACTAATTTGTGCCATTTCTTTATCTGTCAGTGAGAAATCGATTTTTGATGGGCATCTGCAATACTCTGAAGCAGACTATACGGAAAATTCCACTGTCAGTCCCTCCATTAGGCATGAACAATGAGTCTACGTTAAAACGTAACCTCAAAGTAGTATGTGGATTTTGATATCACTTATGCAAAAAATTCATTAATAATGTAGGACTGAAACCTCTCTATTTTCGGGGACAACGAAGCAGACGCTACCAGTGCTTTTGCCTTCGCCCTTGCTATTTTTGATACACTTAGGGCCCAGGGTATAACGAAAATGTGCGATATGACAAAGAATTAACGGAGAATGAGATGATCAGGCAGAAGATTCTACAGCAGCTCCTGGAGTGGATTGAGTGCAATCTTGAGCACCCTATTTCAATCGAAGATATCGCACAGAAATCTGGCTACAGCAGACGCAACATCCAGCTTCTGTTCCGAAATTTCATGCATGTGCCTTTGGGAGAATACATTCGCAAACGAAGGCTTTGTCGTGCCGCCATTCTTGTCCGGCTCACCGCGAAATCTATGCTTGATATTGCACTCTCTTTGCATTTTGATTCACAGCAGTCATTCAGCCGCGAATTTAAAAAGTTATTCGGCTGCTCTCCCCGTGAATACCGCCACCGTGATTATTGGGATCTCGCAAATATCTTCCCTTCTTTTTTAATACGTCAACAGCAAAAGACGGAGTGTAGATTAATCAACTTTCCTGAGACACCTATTTTTGGCAACTCATTTAAATATGACATTGAAGTGTCGAATAAATCACCGGATGAAGAAGTCAAACTACGACGTCATCATTTAGCCAGATGTATGAAGAATTTTAAGACGGATATCTATTTCGTTTCCACGTTTGAACCGTCAACAAAATCGGTCGATTTGCTCACGGTTGAAACTTTTGCTGGTACGGTATGTGAATATGCTGACATGCCAAAAGAGTGGACAACGACCCGAGGACTTTATGCCTCTTTCCGTTATGAAGGAAACTGGGAAAATTATCCTGACTGGGTGCGTAACATCTATCTGATAGAGTTACCTGCCAGGGGGTTAGCCAGAGTGAACGGCAGCGATATTGAGCGCTTTTATTACAATGAAGATTTCGTAGAAAAGGATGGCAATGATGTTGTTTGCGAAATTTTTATTCCCGTTCGTCCGGTTTAGTTGGTCACTATCTCTTATTGAGTTTTATCCTTGCCTGATACTATTTAATCAGTATCAGGCAAGGTATTCAGTGAATAATGGCGTTGAATATTTCAACACCATTATTCTTTATTAGATCGTAACTTTCATACTATTCAAATTATGGCATCTCCTCCTCGCCATTTTCAGTCTCTGCAGCAACGGCGTTAATTGTCACCTTCACAGGCGTCATTTCGTACCCGCCATACGTCAGTGCGTTGAATGTGAACGTATAGACACCTGGCTTGCTGGTACTAAATGTACGCGTGATTTTCCCACCTGAGAAATGGTCAGCCTTCGACGGCAGGAATTGATAATCCTTCTCCGTCACTCCTTCCGGAGCCTCAATGTCGACCCACATACTTCCTCCTACGGGATTGACTCCCGCCATCAGGGTAACCGTCATTGTTGCAGTAGTCTTCCCGTCCGCCACCAGAGAATCTACACGTTCTGGAGATGCGGCGAGCACCGCGTTTTTATCATCCGCGACGAATTTAGATTCAGCAGTTTTCGTCGATACCTGACCGTTGGCCTGTTCCACTTTCGCCGTGAGTGTATATGTCGCTGCGATAGTGGTAGAGCCGGTGAAAACAGCCTGTCCTTGCTCATTAGTTTTCGCCGTCCCTTTAGGATCCAGAACTAAATTTTCCGAGCTGGCAGTCAGCGTCACGTCGCTATCCTTCAACAGGTTGTTATTGGCATCAGTCACCGTAACTTTATACGTCTGTTTGGTTTTGCCATCCGCCACTGCACGGTTGCCAATCACCTCAATACTGGAGATGGTCGCCGTAGTCTTATCGGCCACAAACGTTACAGACTGCGCATTCGAAGGCTGGTCATTTCCTGCCGACGCCGTGATCTCATACGTTCCGGCAGTCACGGAGACCACTTTCAGTTCCGCTTTACCCTCCTTGTCGGCGTTCACCATGATATTACCGTCTGCAAGCGGTTTGACGCCCCGAGGCAGATTAAAGACGACCACAGCGCCAGGCAGAAGGTTGCCGTATTGATCCTTAACCGTTGCCGTCAGCGTAAAGGCATCATTGTCGTTTGCCACTTTTGGCGTGCTGCCATCAACCTCCAGGGTCGCCTGACCGGTACTGAAATCCGCCTTGAATTTCACCGTAACCGTCTTCTGAGCATTATTCACTGAGGCCGTGATGCTGTGTTCCCCCGCAACCGTTGACATAAGCTCAATGTCCACTTTCCCTGCCGCATTGGTTGTTACTGTATTCCCCGTCTTGCTGGTCACACCCTGCGGTAAAGTCAGCGTAACTTCTTGCCCCTGCAACGGGTTACCATAGCTGTCCACGACGGTCAGGGTTATCTGGTTAGCAGACTGTCCATTAGCCAGTTGGTTATTAACCTTCACTGTCATATCACGAATCTCAGCCTTAGATGCGTCACCTGCAACGTTCAGCACCAGTGGCTGAGCAACGGCATTTTGGCCGTTCACTCGCGGCATCACAGACAACTGACCCGCGGCAGATCCCAGCGTTAAGGTCGCCACGTAGACCCCATTACCTTTCTCTGTCCAGTTTCCTGCTGAAGGACGCTCACTCCCCGTGCTGGCGGCACCGCTAAACACTGGTGCATCTGGCTTCAGCCCGGTGACCGGGTTCCCGTACGCATCCTTCACGGTGAAGGTGAGTTCCGTCGTCATTTTGACGGTCGGAGCCTTATTGTCCGCAACAAGCGTAGAGTTCGCTGATGACATCTCTCCGGCGATGACCGTCAACTGCGCGGCTTCGGTGGCTGCTGGCTGGCCGTTGAAGAGCGGCATGACACGAAGCTCGCCCGTCTTTCCGCCTGTAGTTAACGTAGCAACATAGGAACAGTCACCTTTTTCGGTCCAACTGGAAACGGTCGCCCCTTCAGAGGCGGTCCCCGTCAAACTTGCCGACAACGAAAGACCACTGATAGTGTTGCCATGTGCATCTTTTGCAATAAGCGTCACGGTTGTGCTTTCGCCGGCTTTTACGTGATCTTCTGCGACAGAGACTTTCGACTGGTTTGAAGATAACGCATCAGCCACCACGGTTACTTTTGCCGCATTTGCTGCCGCATCCTGTCCATTTAGCTTCGGCATAACTTCTAATTCACCCGCCGTAGAGCCGAGAGTAATCTGCGCAGTCCACGTCCCATCACCATTATTTGTCCAGCCAGATGCCGTAGAACCTACAGCAGCGGCACCCGCTAATGACGGCGCTTCCGGCGTGAGGCTGGTCACAGGGTTGTCATAGGCATCTTTTGCCGTCCAGATTGCCGTAACTGTACCGCCAACCACCGGTTTATCAGGATTCAGGGTGATGGACGAATGTGCTGCATCAAGCGGACCGGCAACAAACTTCAGCGTTTGTTGTAATGTGCCCAGCTGATACTGCTCGCTGAAAGCACGCACAACAACGTTTCCGGCACGGGTCGAAGAAACCGTAGCGCTGTAAACGCCTGGTTTTATTTCCGAAATGGCACCAACGGTTACACCATTAGTGTCTTGCGGAACAAATCGCAAGCGGCTGGCTTCTCCCGTCACCGGATTACCCTCGGAGTCCACCGCAGTCAACGTCAACGTATAGGCTTGCTGACCATCAGCAACCACATCACCTGACGGCTCGTTAGCGCTCAGGGTGGAGTTTGCCACATCCATCATCGTGGCCCGCAGTTCTGCAGTGACGGTTTTGCTCATGCCATCAACGCTAACAGTAATCGTTGCCTCACCTGACTGCGTTCCGGTAGTAAAGACAGACTGATACACCCCTGCTTCAGTTTCGGTGAACTCACCCAGTGTTGGCTTTGCCTGTGATTTAGTGGCCTTCAGGGAACGAGTCACAATATTTCCAGCCGGTTTGAAGGCTAGTTCAGTCTTGATCTGATCTTTCATGCCCGTGACTGGCTGCCCCTCGGCGTCGCGCAGAGACAGCACCAGCGGTCTTTGCTCATTACCGTTAGCAAGCATTTGAATACGGCTCTGACCGTCAAGCGTTAACGCCGTGCGATCGGCGCTCATACCTGCTCCGGTAATGACCACCTCTGTCTGCACGCGTTTTGAGGCATTGCCTTTGTTATCGTAGGCAACCGCAGAAATCGCATAATAATTGTCTTTGCCTGGACGATAAGCCGGGAGCGTTACTTGCCACTGACTACCCTGACCGGTAATTTTGCCACCCTCAGCCAGTAATGACGGCGCTTCCCACTGCACATTTTTCAGTCCGTGAGTTGCTTTGCTGACCACAAGCCCCAGGGAAAGTGTCTGACCACCCTTACCTTCAATACGTTCAGGCAGAGCAATACGGATCACTTCAGATTTGCGGTACTCAAGAACGATGTTGTTATTACGCTCAACCAGGTCATAGCGGCTGCCTGCCAGTACCCGACGCTCGCGAATGCTGTCTGTATCGAGTTGTTTCGCCAGAGGTTCGCCAATCCGATAATTAACTTCCAGGCCAAAGCGAGTGTCATTCTCACCACTCTTGCCCTGCTTATGCCCGGCGCTCAGTGTCAGAAGAGGCACTGGCGTATAGGTCACCTCGGCAGAAATAGCATGCGGGTCTTTCTGGCGCTTATCTTTACCAAACAGCCCGACTTCATCGCCATAATACTGTTCATACATCAGGCTTGCGCCAAGCTGCGGCCAGGCGGGTAAATAGCCCTCAGCACGAATATCCCAGCCATTCGCCGGGCGTTCCTGATAATCCTCAATATCCGGCGATTTTTTCCAGCCAGAAGCCCGAATATAACCATTGGCGCTCAGTTTCAGATAATCGCGCCAGTATTCCGCACCAACACCAATGCGGGTATGACTACGGGATAAATCATGATCGATAAAAGTATTCACCCCCGCCATCCAGTCATTTCCTGAAAAATGACGCCAGCCAAAACCAATATTTGACTGAGTACGATCGTCTGTACGATGTATTGCCCCCTGAGTGAACAACATATTTGTCGGCGTATCATAAATCGGATAAAGCATTTCCAGCGAAGAATCCTTCAGCGAGAAATCTTTATCGACATTCAGTTTGACGCGCGCAGTACCATATTTCCCGAGCCACTCCTGTATTTCCTGGTTAGCTTTAGCTGTGGCCATTCCGGTAATAAAGTTACGTGTCGCATCGCTATCTGGCTGACTGCTTAAAAATGTCCCGGCATTTGCGGCAAACGACGCGACATTTTTCTCCACGTTATTATCAGCAGTTACCGTAGTATTTCCCATGCTCAACCGTGGCTGAACCGCATGCTGCGCACGTGCCGCCATTACTGGGGTAAAGGTGACAGCGAGTGGAAAAAGAACCTGAACAGAGATATTTGCCCACGCCACGCAGCGGGCCAGAACTGAATAACGAAATCGTGGTTGTTTATGACCTGTTTTATAATGTGACATTGAGATAATTTCCTGATGAACGAATTAACGAACATAGGCAGACACAAATAATGGCGTCTGCTTGTCAGAAAAACCGGGGATTTCCCGATTTCCTTTTCCGCAGAAAAGGAAATACCTTTATGTAAGAAAGTGCACCGCCACCTAATATATCCAGTGCCTATAGCCACTCATCAGGTGGTTGGGCGCGAGATTATATTTTTATTTATGGGGGAAAATTTAGCTTTTTGTGCAAGTCATTAAATAGATACCTAAGTTATATTTCTTACTCTGCGGACAGTGAATAATTCACTATTCAGAGTGAATAACAATGACCTGCCTTTAATTAAAACTATTGGAAATACGTCGAAATAGGTATATATGCCAGGATAAACCAATATATTTTTTATGGATATTCATTTTCCTTCATCGGACTGTAAATTGCGGAGATATCGAACTTGCACTACCCATCGCAACACTCAAACAGATTTATGAATTTCGTTCATAACCCCTGACAAATTCTGCCGTCTAATCGAGCTTTTCCCTTTACGTTATGCTTCTCATGAACGATAACACAACTTGTTCATGAATTAACCATTCCGGATAAACTATGGGATCAAATTCAGGCATCGAAAGGAACTGGCTGGTTTCCGTTAATGGATTAAATATCTATTATTCTCCCGAGAGTAAAACTATCAAATCAATGAGTAACCGATACAGCCTCACAAATTCTTTCAGATAATTAACCCGTCACTGCGGCACGTTCTCTCATAAGGCGTGCCTGCAGTGTAATCCAGTATGTATCCGGCATAGTTGACGGTTTAATAGAACTCAATTCCTCTCCCAGGTCACCAACAACGATATCTTGTATAACACCCCAGGAGATACGACATTATGATGAGATGCGATATGCTCCTCAGCACCAATCAACGCCCGGACTGGGCCAGTCTTGAGATCAGACTCATTCCCGGAACTGACTTCAGGCGACATATATCAATGACGTTGGTGCAATAAAAGATAGTTGATGTAATACATCTATTCAAATTTGTGATACATGTCAAAAAATTGGTTGACCAAACTCGTTATTTATATAAGGGCACTTACGAAGTGCACTCTTTTTTAAAGCGAGGAAGTACCAATGAAAGAGAATAAAGTACAGCAAATCAGTCATAAACTGATTAATATCGTTGTTTTTGTCGCAATTGTAGAATACGCCTATTTATTTCTCCATTTCTATTAATAACGGAAATAAACTGTTCACTTCAGTGATATTTAAAATATGCATCCTCTCCCTTTTTTGTAAGTAATTATTATATCCGTGGGAGAGGAATACACGCTGTCAGGTAATCAATCATACTGCGATAAATTATCGGCCAGTAAAGTGGAGATAACCTCCATTCTCGAAAAATCCATACTCTCAGCAAAACCATCATCAATCACTCATCCAGGCGTTTATGGGAGCGTCACCAATGGCTGCTAACAATGCCAGAGTTCCCCGTTGCGAAAATTCCACATCCACAAAGAGTCACAGGGATTGAGTGTTGAAATGATCCGGATGAGCATGTATCTTTATGGTTATGTTATAACATAACAGGTAAAAATGATGAAGCCCAATATCCATCCTGAGTATCGTACTGTGGTGTTCCACGACACCAGTGTTGATGAGTACTTTAAAATCGGCTCGACTATCAAAACAGACCGTGAGATTGAGCTGGATGGCGTAACGTATCCATACGTGACAATTGATGTCTCTTCTAAATCGCACCCGTTCTATACAGGGAAGCTGAGAACAGTGGCATCAGAAGGAAATGTTGCACGATTCACCCAACGTTTTGGTCGTTTTGTTAGCACGAAAAAGGGGGCGTGATGAAAGTTCTTAACTCTCTGCGTACCGCAAAAGAACGCCATCCAGACTGTCAGATTGTGAAGCGAAAAGGACGGCTATATGTGATTTGTAAATCTAATCCACGTTTTAAGGCCGTTCAGGGTCGTAAGAAAAAACGTTGATTCAAAATTCGACGGATTAACGATATTTGTCTGATTAATAATCAGATCGGATTAATGTTGGTGTGTTTATAACACCAACATTAATTTTCCTGGGGATATATTCTTCCTGTTCATTTGAGGCCAACTGCCTGACGTTTCTCTCCGAATATTCCATTATCTTAATGTTGACTTGTTGACCAGCTTCGCCCCTGTATGCTGGCATCAACCCTCTTTTAGACTGAACACGCCACTCAGTCTCCTCCCTTTGCGGCGCAGCCTGCATTTTCACTCAAACTGTTAAGATGATAAATGTGGTAAATCTGTTGGTACTAACATAAAAACGTTTACGCCACAGGAACAGTCTGATCCACCGGTAACCCCGTCGCCGACGTTCGAGTGCCAGTTAGAGTAACGCGCACAGATAACTGAATGCAGTGCCCTGACAAAAAGGCCATCGTTCCTGTGACAGCTGGCAGCCTTCGTTTAACTTCACTTAATCTGGCTCTTGGGGGCTTACCGAACAGATGACGTACATACGCCCGTTCAATTTTCCATTACTTATTGGAATGAACACCTGTAACCATTTTGTGCGGCATGTTAATCCATTAAAATATCTTACTGATTGGCAAATCATCTTCAATGACAGCTCATCATAGTTTTATATTCTATCCCTTACCCTTAAAACTTGTTTTTTTACTAGTCCATCACACAGCGCATTAAGACTATTCCTAACACTTCAGGGCAAAGTTCCTGACCAATATAAAATGCAAGTAAGAATTGAACGTTATATTGCCAATAACCTTATGAAACCAAATGTCTTTTTCTTCTTATCAAAAAAGCAATATTTTCAGTTTTTCTAAATATTGACTTAACCATTGAATTCCTTTTCCGTTCACATATTGACACTCATCGGGAAAAAAAACATAAATTTAAGCCCAATCGAAAATAATTAAACTTAATCTCGTTTAACCTTTATTGATATGTACTACGTATCTTATTTACTTCCGGTTTACTAAGGAAACTGAATGCACCTGTAAAAATTACAGGTTTGGAAAGTAGTGACATGGCAAAGTGATTACAGTAGGGACTATGAGGTTAAAAACCATATGGAATGTCAAAACCGTTCTGATAAATACATCTGGTCTCCCCATGACGCCTACTTCTATAAAGGACTATCTGAACTGATTGTGGATATCGACAGATTAATTTATCTATCGTTGGAGAAAATTAGAAAAGATTTCGTGTTTATCAATCTCAGTACGGATTCTTTATCTGAATTTATAAACCGTGATAATGAATGGTTATCCGCGGTAAAGGGGAAACAGGTCGTATTGATTGCGGCCAGAAAGTCAGAGGCCTTAGCAAATTATTGGTATTACAATAGCAATATTAGGGGCGTGGTATACGCTGGACTGAGTCGTGATATTAGAAAAGAACTGGTCTATGTGATTAATGGCAGGTTCCTGAGAAAAGATATTAAGAAAGATAAAATCACGGACCGGGAAATGGAAATTATCCGCATGACGGCCCAGGGAATGCAACCTAAATCGATTGCCAGAATTGAAAATTGTAGTGTGAAGACAGTGTATACCCATCAGCGTAATGCTGAGGCCAAGCTGTACTCAAAAATATATAAGTTGGTTCAGTAAACTCCAGGCAAGTTAGTTTTAAAAAATGACTCACTGGGACATCACGTCCTCAATTCAACTCGGGAAGAAATGCAATGAAAAAAAAGGTTCTGGCAATAGCTCTGGTAACGGTGTTTACCGGCATGGGTGTGGCGCAGGCTGCTGACGTAACAGCTCAGGCTGTAGCGACCTGGTCGGCAACAGCCAAAAAAGACACCACCAGTAAGCTGGTTGTGACGCCACTCGGTAGCCTGGCGTTCCAGTATGCCGAAGGCATTAAAGGTTTTAACTCACAGAAAGGTCTATTTGACGTGGCTATCGAGGGTGACTCAACGGCTACCGCCTTTAAACTGACCTCACGTCTTATCACCAACACATTAACCCAGTTGGATACCTCAGGTTCCACACTGAATGTGGGCGTGGATTATAACGGCGCGGCAGTCGAAAAAACTGGCGATACCGTGATGATCGATACCGCCAACGGCGTACTGGGCGGCAACCTTAGCCCGCTGGCTAACGGTTACAATGCCAGCAATCGTACCACCGCACAGGATGGTTTCACCTTCTCCATCATCAGCGGTACCACCAATGGTACCACCGCAGTAACAGATTACAGCACTCTACCGGAAGGCATCTGGAGCGGCGACGTTAGCGTACAGTTCGACGCGACCTGGACCAGTTAATCTCTCTGATGTACCAGCAGGGGTAGCCCCCCTGCTTTATTCCTGGACGGAATTGTTATGAAAAAGCACCTTCTGCCTCTCGCTCTGCTGTTTTCCGGAATATCTCCGGCCCAGGCGCTGGATGTCGGCGATATATCATCGTTTATGAACAGTGACAGCAGCACGCTGAGCAAAACGATCAAAAACAGTACCGACAGTGGTCGCCTTATCAATATCCGTCTCGAACGGCTCTCTTCACCGCTTGACGACGGGCAGGTTATCTCAATGGACAAGCCGGATGAGTTGCTACTCACTCCCGCCAGCTTGCTGCTACCCGCCCAAGCCAGCGAAGTGATCCGCTTCTTCTATAAGGGACCCGCAGATGAAAAAGAGCGCTACTACCGCATTGTCTGGTTTGATCAGGCCCTCAGTGATGCGCAGCGCGATAATGCCAACCGCAGCGCTGTGGCCACTGCTTCCGCCCGCATCGGCACCATTCTGGTCGTCGCCCCTCGTCAGGCGAACTACCACTTTCAGTACGCCAACGGCTCCCTGACAAATACAGGAAATGCGACGCTGCGGATCCTCGCCTACGGACCTTGCCTGAAAGCCGCCAACGGTAAGGAGTGTAAAGAGAATTACTACCTGATGCCGGGCAAGTCGCGTCGTTTTACCCGCGTGGACACTGCGGATAACAAAGGACGGGTTGCACTTTGGCAGGGTGATAAGTTCATTCCCGTGAAATAGATAGCTGTGCAGATGGATAACGACAATGCCTTTACGACGGTTCTCCCCAGGACTGAAAGCCCAGTTTGCCTTCGGCATGGTCTTTTTGTTCGTTCAGCCCGATGCCAGCGCTGCTGACATAAGTGCGCAGCAAATAGGTGGGGTGATTATTCCGCAGGCCTTCAGTCAGGCGCTTCAGGACGGCATGAGCGTCCCGCTCTATATTCATCTCGCCGGTAGCCAGGGTCGCCAGGACGATCAGCGAATCGGCAGCGCTTTTATCTGGCTGGACGATGGACAGCTACGCATCCGGAAAATACAGCTGGAAGAGAGTGAAGATAACGCCAGTGTCAGCGAACAAACTCGACAGCAGCTGATGGCTCTGGCCAACGCCCCGTTCAATGAGGCCCTTACCATCCCCCTGACTGACAACGCGCAGCTGGATCTCAGCTTGCGCCAACTGCTGCTGCAGCTAGTGGTCAAGCGCGAAGCGCTGGGCACCGTACTACGCTCACGTAGCGAAGACATCGGGCAGTCCAGTGTTAACACCCTCAGCAGTAATCTGAGCTATAACTTGGGCGTCTATAACAACCAGTTGCGTAACGGCGGGAGCAACACATCCAGCTATCTGTCGCTGAATAACGTTACTGCACTGCGCGAACATCATGTGGTGCTCGACGGCTCGCTGTACGGGATCGGTAGCGGTCAACAGGACAGTGAATTATATAAAGCGATGTATGAACGCGATTTTGCCGGTCACCGATTTGCCGGTGGAATGCTCGACACCTGGAACTTGCAGTCCTTAGGGCCGATGACCGCCATTTCAGCAGGGAAGATTTACGGCCTTTCCTGGGGAAACCAGGCCAGCTCCACCATCTTCGACAGCAGCCAGTCAGCCACGCCAGTGATCGCCTTTTTACCGGCGGCGGGCGAAGTACATCTCACCCGTGATGGGCGGCTACTAAGCGTTCAGAACTTCACTATGGGCAATCATGAAGTGGATACCCGGGGTCTACCGTACGGGATTTACGATGTGGAAGTTGAGGTGATCGTTAACGGTCGCGTGATCAGCAAACGCACCCAGCGGGTCAATAAGCTGTTTAGCCGGGGGCGCGGCGTCGGTGCACCACTGGCGTGGCAGGTATGGGACGGTAGCTTTCATATGGATCGCTGGTCGGAAAACGGGAAAAAGACGCGACCAGCTAAAGAGAGTTGGCTAGCAGGTGCCTCGACCTCCGGCTCATTGAGTACGCTTAGCTGGGCGGCAACGGGATATGGATACGATAATCAGGCGGTGGGTGAAACCCGTCTGACGCTGCCGCTTGGGGGGGCGATCAACGTTAACCTGCAAAATATGCTGGCCAGTGACAGCTCATGGAGCAGCATCGGCAGCATCAGCGCCACTCTACCGGGAGGCTTTAGTTCGCTGTGGGTTAATCAGGAAAAAACCCGCATTGGCAATCAATTGCGACGTAGCGATGCCGACAACCGTGCAATCGGCGGCACACTCAACCTGAACTCACTGTGGTCGAAGCTGGGCACATTCAGCATCAGCTACAATGATGACCGCCGTTACAACAGCCATTATTACACGGCAGATTACTATCAAAATGTCTACAGCGGTACCTTTGGTTCGCTTGGCCTGCGGGCCGGTATTCAGCGCTATAACAACGGCGACAGCAACGCCAATACAGGAAAATATATCGCTCTCGATCTCTCGCTACCACTGGGCAACTGGTTTAGCGCAGGGATGACTCATCAAAACGGCTACACCATGGCAAACCTGTCAGCACGCAAACAGTTTGATGAAGGAACCATTCGCACTGTTGGTGCCAATCTGTCACGTGCCATCTCCGGCGATACCGGTGATGACAAAACCCTCAGCGGCGGGGCGTATGCACAATTCGACGCTCGTTACGCCAGCGGAACGCTGAACGTCAATAGCGCGGCGGACGGCTACGTCAATACCAACTTGACCGCCAATGGCAGCGTCGGCTGGCAGGGTAAAAACATTGCTGCCAGCGGGCGGACTGATGGCAACGCTGGGGTGATATTCAACACCGGGCTGGAGGACGACGGTCAGATCAGCGCCAAAATCAACGGGCGGATTTTCCCGCTTAACGGCAAGCGTAACTATCTCCCGCTCTCTCCCTATGGAAGATATGAGGTGGAGTTACAGAACAGCAAAAACTCACTCGACAGTTACGATATCGTCAGCGGCCGCAAAAGTCGTCTGACTCTCTATCCAGGCAATGTCGCTGTCATTGAGCCAGAGGTGAAGCAGATGGTTACCGTCTCCGGTCGTATCCGTGCGGAAGACGGCACACTGCTGGCTAACGCACGGATTAACAACCATATCGGCCGAACCCGAACCGATGAAAACGGCGAGTTTGTCATGGACGTGGATAAGAAATACCCCACTATCGATTTTCGCTACAGTGGCAATAAAACCTGCGAAGTGGCTCTGGAACTCAACCAGGCGCGCGGTGCCGTCTGGGTCGGTGATGTGGTCTGCAGCGGCCTCTCATCGTGGGCGGCGGTGACGCAGACAGGAGAAGAGAATGAGAGTTAACCTACTAATAACGATGATAATTTTCGCGCTAATCTGGCCAGTAACTGCGCTCAGAGCGGCAGTGAGCAAAACAACCTGGGCGGATGCACCGGCACGCGAGTTTGTGTTTGTCGAAAACAACTCAGACGACAACTTTTTCGTCACTCCTGGCGGGGCGCTGGATCCGCGCCTGACCGGTGCCAACCGCTGGACCGGTTTAAAATACACTGGTTCAGGAACCATCTATCAGCAAAGCCTCGGCTACATTGATAACGGTTACAACACCGGCCTTTATACCAACTGGAAGTTTGATATGTGGCTGGAAAATTCACCAGTTTCATCTCCTTTAACTGGCTTGCGCTGCATCAACTGGTACGCTGGGTGTAATATGACCACCAGTCTTATCCTGCCGCAAACCACCGACGCCAGTGGATTTTATGGCGCGACGGTGACCAGCGGCGGCGCGAAGTGGATGCACGGCATGTTGTCAGACGCGTTTTACCAGTATATGCAACAAATGCCCGTCGGCAGCAGCTTTACAATGACCATCAATGCCTGCCAGACCTCTGTGAACTATGACGCCAGCAGCGGCGCACGCTGTAAGGATCAGGCCTCCGGCAACTGGTATGTTCGCAACGTCACCCATACGAAAGCAGCAAATCTACGGTTGATAAATACCCACTCGCTGGCGGAAGTATTTATCAACAGCGACGGAGTACCGACTCTGGGCGAAGGGAACGCCGACTGCCGGACGCAAACCATCGGCAGCCGTTCAGGATTAAGTTGTAAGATGGTTAACTATACCCTGCAAACAAACGGACTCAGCAACACCTCAATCCATATATTCCCGGCGATCGCCAACTCGTCGTTAGCCTCGGCCGTCGGGGCGTACGATATGCAGTTCAGTCTGAATGGCAGTTCATGGAAACCGGTGAGCAATACCGCCTATTACTACACCTTCAACGAGATGAAGAGCGCAGACTCGATCTATGTTTTCTTCTCGAGCAACTTCTTTAAGCAGATGGTGAACCTCGGGATCAGCGATATCAACACCAAAGATCTATTCAACTTTCGCTTTCAGAACACCACATCACCGGAGTCTGGCTGGTATGAATTTTCTACCTCCAACACGCTGATTATCAAACCCCGTGATTTCAGCATCAGTATTATCTCCGATGAATATACTCAGACACCGTCGCGGGAGGGATATGTTGGCAGCGGCGAGTCGGCACTCGATTTCGGCTATATCGTAACCACCAGCGGTAAAACAGCTGCCGACGAAGTGCTGATCAAGGTGACCGGACCCGCGCAGGTGATTGGCGGGCGCTCCTATTGTGTCTTCAGCTCCGATGACGGTAAGGCGAAAGTACCGTTCCCGGCGACACTTTCCTTTATTACCCGCAACGGAGCTACAAAAACCTACGATGCCGGGTGCGATGATAGCTGGCGGGATATGACCGATGCGCTGTGGTTGACCACACCGTGGACTGATATCTCTGGCGAAGTGGGGCAGATGGATAAGACCACAGTCAAATTTTCGATTCCAATGGATAACGCCATTTCGCTGCGTACGGTAGATGATAACGGCTGGTTTGGCGAAGTCAGCGCTTCAGGAGAGATTCATGTTCAGGCGACGTGGCGTAACATTAACTAAGGCCCTGCTGACAGCGGTCTGTATGCTGGCGGCACCTTTGACACAGGCGATTTCGGTCGGCAATCTGACATTTTCGCTGCCGTCCGAGACTGACTTTGTCAGCAAACGTGTAGTGAATAACAACAAAAGCGCACGGATATACCGTATTGCCATCAGTGCTATTGATAGCCCGGGCAGCAGTGAATTGCGCACCCGACCGGTGGATGGTGAACTGCTTTTCGCCCCCCGCCAGCTGGCGTTGCAGGCTGGTGAGAGCGAGTATTTTAAATTTTACTATCATGGTCCACGGGATAACCGCGAGCGCTACTACCGGGTCTCATTTCGCGAGGTCCCCACTCGTAACCATACAAGACGCAGCCCAACCGGCGGCGTGGTCAGCACGGAGCCGGTGGTGGTGATGGATACCATTCTGGTAGTACGACCACGTCAGGTTCAGTTTAAATGGTCCTTCGACAAGGTGACAGGAACGGTAAGTAACACTGGCAACACATGGTTTAAGCTACTGATTAAGCCAGGATGTGATTCGACCGAAGAGGAAGGCGATGCCTGGTATCTACGTCCGGGAGACGTGGTTCATCAGCCTGAGTTACGTCAGCCGGGGAATCACTATCTGGTCTATAACGACAAATTCATTAAGATTAGCGATTCCTGTCCGGCTAAGCCCCCTTCGGCGGACTAAGACTTATCCATCGGTCGAGGGAAGAATTCCACCTCAGAGCCCCAAAAATCGTTTAAATGATGTGGAAGCGATCGTCAATATCACCTGTAACGATGGGCTTTCTCATATGCACACCATAGTGTTCAGGAGACACGGAAAGGTATCAGGCAGCCTGCTAACGAGTGGTTTAATCACGAATTAGTACGTAAAATCGGTAACGGCTGGAAATCATTCAATACTCACACTATCGAAAGTTCCCCAGCCAACCGCGGTACGTTCTTACATACGATGTACCGCTGTTCTCTTTACGATTTTTAGCTGTACTGGTGAATTATGAGCAATCTGAATCCATGCATGACGTGTGGTGCCTGTTGTGCATTTTTCCGCGTCTCTTTTTACTGGGCCGAAGCCGACGATGCTGGCGGTACTATTCCCGCCAGGCTCACTGAACAAATATCCCCTTTTCACCGATGCATGAGCGGTACCAATCAGAAAAACCCCCGATGTATTGCCCTTGCAGGAACCCCGGGCAAAAATGCCTGCTGCACGATATATAAAAATCGATCGTCCACATGCAGAGAATTCGCCATGTCTGGTGAGAACGGAGTCGTCAATGAGGCTTGCAATCGTGCAAGGGCTAAATACGGGCTGACACCGTTATAAACATACAATAATTAATTGCACTGCCCCGCCAGCGATAATAGCGGGGCTTCGTTTTTCAGGGGTAACAAAACCCGATACTTCTTCTATTTGCCAGCAACAATGCCTCTCTTCTGTAGCGTTCTTCGGATCTACATCATCCTGAAGTAGCGCGATATACTCACTGACTATCTGCATCAGAATATAAAAAGCAATGTTTTTAACCTATAAAAATGGCGCTGTATTTGCGCCATTTTTATCATTCAATGCATTATCTGTTTGAGCCTAAAGGGATCTCAGGGTCTGGCTCATGAGTAATTCTGTTTCGTAAATCTCTGCGAATAATTTCAATAGACCAGAACCAGACTAAATGTCCAAAAATTTCAGAAACATTCTCATACCACGGGAGATCAAACAGAGGTGGCGTCAGTCCCATGAGAGGGAATGAAATCATATGAACAAAAAGTTGGGCTAAAGCACCTGCCAGTAAGCCCTGCCAGAGTTTAATTTTTGGAAATACTTCAGCGACCACACAATAACCGACAGCAAACACTATCGAAAAGATAATGTGCGTAACACCAACCCAGTTAAAGACATGCCCGGCAAAGGTATAAACAGCCGCATTGGGATCTGTCAGCCCCAACCAGTCTCGAAGAAAAATATACGGTGGATTGAGAAAATTACGCGAGCAATCAATTTGGCCTGCAGCCCTGATTAATGATTCCGGGCCACACGCTGCATTAAACATATCCACCGGGCTACGTGGCGGCAATGGAACTTCAGCCCCCCACTTCACGAATGCGGAAACAACGCCAGCAATCAGCCCAATGAATGCAGCAAGACCATAACGTCTGCGGTTCGGTGGAGTTTGTTCAAATATATTCATATCTACCCTGCTTGTACCATTATGTTATACACCTCTTCAGGAGTATTCATAAAACAAGGCAAATGTAAAGAACTGTATTGTTTTGTATAACAAGATAGTTTCCTAATCGCCAATGAATATAAGCTCCATCATTTCTCCCTATTTTTATATTAGAAGTGACAGAGATTTGCAGGGTGATGTAGAGCTGAAAATCACAGGTTTCCTTATTGGTTTTTGCATCGTACAACTAAAGCAATAAACCAGCTCCCATCATCATCAACATCCCGGCGAACATGAATTTATTAGCCGGGCTCATAGCTGCATTCGCGTTTTAAGAATAATCCTCCTGCTGTCGCCGACTATGCTTAACGTTTAAAAAAGCATCAGCACTCTCGCAACGCACTCTTATTTTCCCCTTTAGAATACCGGAGGCCTGGTATGAGCAACCAAGGCGAATACCCCGAAGATAATCGGGTTGGGAAGCACGAGCCGCACGATTTAAGTTTGACCCGTCGCGATCTGATTAAAGTGAGCGCCGCAACAGCGGCGACCGCCGTGGTTTATCCTCATTCTACGCTGGCGGCAAGCGTTCCGGCAGCTACACCCGCGCCAGAGATAATGCCCCTGACACTGAAGGTGAACGGCAAAACCGAGCAGCTTGAGGTGGATACCCGAACCACGCTACTGGACACTTTGCGTGAAAATCTGCATTTGATCGGTACCAAGAAAGGTTGCGATCACGGACAGTGCGGAGCCTGTACCGTGCTGGTCAATGGTCGCAGGCTTAATGCCTGCCTGACGCTTGCAGTCATGCATCAGGGGGCCGAGATCACCACCATTGAAGGCCTGGGTTCGCCAGATAATCTTCACCCCATGCAGGCGGCCTTTATCAAGCATGATGGCTTCCAGTGCGGCTACTGCACCTCCGGGCAAATTTGCTCATCAGTAGCGGTGCTAAAAGAGATTCAGGACGGCATTCCCAGTCACGTCACGGTCGATTTGGTTTCCGCTCCAGAAACAACTGCCGATGAGATCCGTGAACGTATGAGCGGCAACATCTGTCGCTGTGGTGCATACGCTAACATCCTTGCCGCCATTGAAGATGCTGCGGGGGAGATAAAATCATGAAGGCGTTTACCTATGAACGAGTGAATACCCCAGCCGAGGCGGCACTTAGCGCTCAGCGCGTACCCGGCGCAAAATTTATCGCGGGCGGGACCAATCTGCTGGACCTGATGAAGCTGGAAATTGAAACGCCCACCCACCTTATCGATGTGAACGGCCTCGGGCTCGATAAGATTGAAGTGACCGACGCGGGTGGGCTGCGCATCGGCGCACTGGTACGGAACACCGACCTGGCGGCTCACGAGCGCGTGCGTCGTGATTACGCGGTACTCTCCCGCGCCCTGCTCGCTGGCGCGTCTGGTCAGTTACGTAATCAGGCAACCACCGCAGGTAATCTGCTCCAGCGCACGCGCTGCCCCTATTTTTACGACACCAATCAGCCCTGCAATAAGCGCCTGCCCGGGAGCGGCTGCGCGGCGCTTGAAGGCTTTAGCCGTCAGCACGCGGTGGTAGGCGTAAGCGAAGCCTGCATTGCCACCCATCCGAGCGATATGGCGGTCGCAATGCGGTTGCTGGATGCGGTGGTGGAAACCATCACGCCGGAGGGAAAGACTCGCAGTATCACACTGGCTGATTTTTATCACCCTCCGGGAAAAACGCCGCACATTGAAACCGCCCTGCTTCCCGGTGAGCTTATCGTTGCGGTGACGTTACCTCCACCGCTCGGCGGAAAACATATCTACCGTAAGGTGCGCGATCGCGCCTCCTACGCCTTTGCCCTGGTATCGGTCGCGGCGATTATTCAGCCTGACGGCAGCGGGCGCGTCGCGCTGGGCGGAGTAGCACATAAGCCCTGGCGCATTGAGGCTGCGGATGCTCAGCTATCCCAGGGGGCGCAGGCCGTATATGACACGCTGTTCGCCAGCGCCCATCCCACCGCTGAAAACACCTTTAAACTCCTGTTGGCGAAGCGAACGCTTGCCTCCGTACTGGCTGAAGCGAGGGCATAGGCATGAAATTTGATAAACCCGCAGGGGAAAACCCGATCGATCAGCTGAAGGTTGTCGGTCGTCCCCATGACCGCATCGACGGACCGCTGAAAACTACCGGCACGGCACGCTACGCCTACGAATGGCATGAAGAAGCCCCCAACGCCGCCTATGGCTATATCGTCGGTTCCGCCATTGCCAAAGGACGCCTCACCGCCCTTGATACGGACGCCGCGCAAAAAGCGCCGGGCGTACTGGCTGTCATTACCGCCAGTAACGCCGGGGCACTCGGCAAAGGCGACAAAAACACCGCCAGGCTGTTAGGCGGCCCCACTATTGAGCACTATCATCAGGCCATTGCGCTGGTAGTGGCCGAGACCTTCGAACAGGCGCGAGCGGCGGCCTCGCTGGTGCAGGCACACTATCGCCGTAATAAAGGAGCTTACTCCCTGGCGGACGAAAAACAGGCCGTCAATCAGCCGCCGGAAGACACGCCCGACAAAAACGTCGGTGACTTTGACGGGGCTTTCACCTCCGCTGCGGTGAAGATTGATGCTACCTACACGACCCCGGACCAGAGCCATATGGCGATGGAGCCGCATGCCTCGATGGCCGTCTGGGATGGAAATAAGCTTACCCTCTGGACCTCAAATCAGATGATTGACTGGTGCCGCACCGATCTGGCAAAAACGCTGAAAGTTCCCGTGGAGAATGTGCGTATTATCTCCCCGTATATCGGCGGAGGGTTTGGCGGCAAGCTGTTCCTGAGAAGCGATGCGCTGCTGGCGGCCCTCGCCGCCCGAGCGGTGAAACGTCCGGTTAAAGTGATGCTCCCCCGCCCCTCTATTCCCAATAACACCACGCACCGCCCCGCCACCCTTCAGCACTTGCGTATCGGTGCCGACCAGAGCGGGAAAATCACCGCTATCTCACATGAAAGCTGGTCTGGAAACCTGCCCGGCGGCACGCCGGAAACGGCGGTACAGCAAAGCGAATTACTCTACGCCGGGGCGAATCGTCATACCGGCCTGCGGCTCGCCACGCTTGATTTGCCGGAAGGGAACGCCATGCGTGCGCCCGGCGAAGCCCCCGGTCTGATGGCGCTCGAAATCGCGATCGACGAACTGGCGGAAAAAGCGGGCATCGATCCCGTCGAGTTTCGCATCCTGAATGACACTCAGGTTGACCCCGCCGACCCGACGCGCTGCTTCTCTCGCCGTCAGCTTATCGAGTGCTTGCGCACCGGAGCGGATAAATTTGGCTGGAAGCAGCGCAACGCCACACCCGGACAGGTGCGCGACGGGGAGTGGCTAGTCGGCCACGGTGTTGCGGCGGGCTTTCGCAATAATCTGCTGGAAAAATCGGGTGCTCGGGTTCACCTCGAACAAAACGGCACCGTTACCGTAGAAACGGACATGACCGACATTGGCACCGGCAGCTACACCATTCTGGCCCAGACGGCAGCGGAAATGCTTGGCGTACCGCTGGAGCAGGTTGCGGTTCACCTCGGCGATTCCAGTTTCCCGGTTTCTGCGGGTTCTGGTGGACAATGGGGCGCGAATACCTCCACCTCCGGCGTTTACGCCGCCTGTATGAAGCTTCGCGAAATGATTGCCTCGGCAGTCGGGTTTGATCCTGAGCAGTCGCAGTTTGCCGACGGCAAGATTACCAACGGTACCCGAAGCGCCACGCTACATGAAGCCACCGCAGGCGGCAGACTGACAGCGGAAGAGAGCATTGAATTCGGAACACTGAGCAAAGAGTACCAGCAGTCGACCTTTGCCGGGCATTTTGTGGAGGTCGGCGTGCATAGCGCGACGGGAGAAGTTCGGGTCCGGCGTATGCTCGCTGTGTGTGCTGCAGGACGCATCCTGAATCCGAAAACTGCGCGCAGCCAGGTCATTGGCGCAATGACTATGGGCATGGGCGCGGCACTGATGGAGGAGCTGGCGGTGGATGACCGTTTGGGCTACTTCGTTAATCACGATATGGCGGGGTATGAGGTGCCGGTTCATGCGGATATCCCAAAACAGGAGGTGATTTTCCTGGATGATACCGACCCCATATCCTCCCCGATGAAGGCCAAAGGTGTCGGTGAGCTGGGCCTGTGCGGCGTGAGCGCGGCTATCGCCAACGCGGTGTATAACGCCACCGGTATTCGGGTACGGGATTATCCCATCACTCTGGATAAGCTGCTCGATAAGCTGCCGGATGTGGTTTAAGGAGGAACAATGTCATACCCGCTTTTTGACAAAGACGAACACTGGCATAAGCCAGAGCAGGCGTTTCTCACCGATGACCACCGGACCATTCTGCGCTTCGCCGTAGAGGCGCTAATGTCCGGTAAAGGAGCGGTGCTGGTGACGCTGGTGGAGATACGCGGCGGCGCGGCGCGCCCGCTCGGGGCGCAGATGGTGGTGCGCGAAGATGGTCGTTACTGCGGTTTTGTCTCTGGCGGCTGCGTGGAGGCCGCTGCCGCTTTTGAAGCGCTGGAGATGATGGGCTCAGGCCGCGATCGCGAAATTCGCTATGGCGAAGGTTCGCCGTGGTTTGACATCGTTCTGCCCTGCGGCGGTGGGATCACGCTGACGCTCCATAAACTACGCTCGGCACAGCCTCTGCTCGCCGTGCTGAACCGCCTGGAACAGAGAAAACCGGTGGGGCTGCGCTACGATCCGCAAGCACAATCGCTGGTGTGCCTGCCCACGCAAACCCGGACGGGCTGGAATCTCAATGGCTTTGAGGTGGGGTTCAGGCCATGCGTCAGGCTGATGATTTACGGACGTTCTCTTGAGGCGCAGGCAACCGCGAGTCTTGCAGCAGCCACAGGCTATGACAGCCATATCTTCGATCTTTTTCCGGCCTCAGCCAGCGCTCAGATCGATACCGATACGGCGGTCATTTTGCTGTGCCATGATCTCAACCGGGAGCTGCCAGTGTTGCAGGCCGCGCGAGAAGCAAAACCCTTTTATCTCGGCGCATTGGGCAGCTATCGAACCCACACGTTACGTCTGCAAAAGCTCCACGAGCTGGGATGGTCCAGGGAGGAAACAACGCAAATCCGGGCACCCGTCGGGATATTCCCCAAAGCCCGGGATGCGCATACTCTGGCACTCTCCGTGCTGGCAGAAGTCGCCTCTGTACGTCTCCATCAGGAGGAGGATTCATGCCTGCCCCCGTCGTCCTGATCCTTGCGGCCGGGCGTGGAGAGCGCTTTCTCGCCTCCGGGGGAAATACCCATAAGTGTATCGGCTGGCGTCAGTCCCCGGAGGTTGCGCCTTATCGCTGGCCATTTGAAGAAAACGGGAGAACTTTCGACCTTGCGATTGAACCGCAGATTACGACTAATGATCTACGTCTGATGTTGAGGCTGGCTCTTGCCGGCGGAGGAATAACAATTGCCACTCAGGAAACTTTCAGGCCATATATTGAAAGCGGTAAGCTTGTATCGCTGCTTGATGACTTTCTTCCACAATTTCCGGGCTTCTATCTGTATTTCCCACAGCGTCGCAATATTGCACCAAAGCTCCGCGCCCTGATTGACTACGTCAAAGAATGGCGGCAGCAATTGGCTTAAATGTCTGCACCTGCACTGCCTGATGTCAGAACAGTATTTTGATGAATTGCCAAGGTTACAATGGCACAAATACGGCACAGGAGGAAACGTGGTGTATTTAAATATGGGGTAACTCTTTGATTTTAATGGTGCCGATAATAGGAGCAAAACAAAGAAAATAAGCACATGTATTTACTGGGTTTTATTATTGAAAGCAAGGTAGATACCCGAATTGATACCCGTTTTGATTTCGCTCCCGATTGAGGAACAAAACACGCTATTCCGTAGCCCTGTACCAGGTCTGCCAGCGATAGATATTTGTCCGCAACTCCCGCACGCACTCCGTCGTCTGGGTATCCGCCTGCAGGTCTTCATCGCTATCCCGTCCGGCGTTACTTGCCTTGCACGGCGGGCTCATCAAATCCTGGGATATTGTTGGCCGCGTCGATTGCTCGCTGCCGCAGCTGCACAGCGTGATCGTCAAAATCGCACTTAATATGATTCGGGTCGTTGACATATTTCACCACGTCTCGGTAAATGGTCCGGTAAATCACCTTGCTTTCTGCGCTGGCCGCTGCCGCTTTTTGCTCCCCGGAGGCGACGGCTTTCTCTGCCTTTTTGTTCTTTGCTGCATGCTCGCTGTTTACTTTGTCGCTGTGCTCATACCAGCCTTTCAGGTAACCGGCATAGTAAGCGCCGGCAAACATCCCCAGCAGAACTGCCAGCGCTAACCACCTCGATTTAATGGTCACTGGTCTATCCCCCAGCACGTTAGCGCGCTTTCCTGATCCCGGCGCTCAACCTGGCCATAGCAGCCATTCTTCTGGCCTTTGGTCAGTCTACAGTCGCGGCCACCGTCTTTAATCCACCAGCGGATCGCCTCGCATGCACCTTTACGGTCGCCAGCATTGATACGCTTATAGAACGTCGAGGGGAAACATTTACCGGGGCCGATGTTATACGGGCAGAACGAAGCAATACCTGCTTTCTGCGGCTCGGTTAGCGGTACCTTGATATTGCGCTCAACCCACGCAAGAGCTTTATCCCGTTCAATGGAGTTCACCTGGTCGCATTTCGCCTGCGTCAGCTTCATATCCTGCACCACCGGTTTACCGTCCACCATTGTGGCGCCACGGCAAATGGTCCAGATCCCGCCGCCGTCTTTGTACGCTGTGAGGCTGTTTCCCTCTTTCTCATTGAGGAACTGATCGAGTATCACCGGGGCGGAGGCGCCAGATAAGACCAGCGCCAGAACAGCAGCACTGAGCTTAGTTTTGCTGATAGCCATTGTCCCGAGCCTCTTTCCGACGGTCATCTTTGATTTTGAAATACAGATTTGTCAGGTAAGTCAACAAGCCCAACAAGAGGCTGCCGAGAACCCCAATGGCAGCCCACTGGCTCGGGCTCACCTTATCGAGAAGTTGCAGCAACCAATAACCAAAGCTGCCAATAGACGTACCATATGACAGCCCGGCCGCTGCATCTGAAAGGTTGTTCATCCTCATACCTTACCCCCAGAGGGAAGTGTGTAAATTTCCGTGAGGGTAAGGCGTTGAGGCGGTCGGAATCCCGACCATATACTGGATTGACATTGAAAAGGCCACTATTCTGGGCTTTCGGCATCAAGTGCTGATCAGAATCAATCAAGATGATAAACTTCGTTTCTACTTAAAACTACGTATTCATTCAAATGATTACCGATTTATAATTGTTTCTCGGATGCGCTAGTGTTTAAACCCAACAATTCGATTACTACTGAGTAAACATGACTATTTCTATTCAACAAAAACTAGGGTCAGTGGAAGGGATTCGAGGCCTTGCATGCCTTATGGTGTTTCTGTCCCACCTATCGTCTACATTCGCCCCAACTATGCACACTGGAAATATAGCTAATGCCAGAACGCCAATAGACATAGCTCTACATAGTTCACCATTCGCTTTCCTGTATTCCGGCGCTGCGGCTGTTGGCATATTTTTTGTACTAAGTGGATTCATCCTGAGTTTCTGCATACTAAATAAAGGTGATGCAGTTAAAAGTGCTGCAGGGATGACGATTAAGCGATATTTTAGATTAATGCCTCCTGCATTAGGTTCGTGCATCGTCGCTTATTTTGCATTGAAGTATTTTAACTTCGACAAATCAGCTCTCGGTGACTGGGCACAGAACTATCGTATATCTAATCCATCATTTTTTGATGCCGTATACAATGGTACCATTTCATCATTTTTATCAGGAAGTGCTCCATATAATTGGTCTTTATGGACAATGAAGATTGAGTTTTTTGGTTCATTATCAGTGTTCTTTTTATGCTGCATACTTCCTCACGTTAGATTCCAGAAATCGTTAATTGCAATCTTTTTACTAATACCTTTCTTCATGAATGTTAAACCAGGAGACGAGATATACTACGCGGCATTTTTCTCTGGAGTGCTAATTTACAAACTAGATATAAAAATAAGCAATGGAATAGGATTGATAATTCTTGTAGCTGGTCTATTTTTTTGTGGCTACCATACAAATGGTATCTTTTACAAAAACATCAACTCCATAGTAAACGTTACAATAAATAGTAAGCACATTGATAACTACACACTATTTAATAATGTCGGTGGGTTCATGGTTGTATTCTCAGTACTACGAACCAAGTGTATATCAGCGTTTTTCTCGCGAGAAGCTTTTGTAAAAATGGGTGCATTGTCATTTTCAGTATATGTTTTACATCAACCAATAATGCATATAACGACACCACTATTGTTTAATTCAGCGCGAGAAAATGGAATCTCTTACTCTATGGCCGCACTCCTGTCATCTCTATTTACCATCCTAGTGGTTTATTTAATATCTATTCCGTATCAAAAATACGTTGACAATTTTAGCGTAAAACTTTCCAACTCCATAAAAAACAAGGTGCTGCTTTAAAAGTGCACCTTGTTTCATCTTACTTAGTGATCATGACGGTGCGCTTATAAAACATTGTTTGCCCCGTCGTGGTCACGTTAGTTTGTAAAACTAAACTCGCTCCATCAGATGGTGCGGAATACATATTACATGTATAACCTCCTAAGTTTGATCCTGACACAGGGAATGCCGTTATATTAATAATTTTATATCCAGAGGGGGCTAAAACTTCAACACGACCATCGCCACTATTTATTGTTTTTGTAGCCCAAACAATCTCTTCGCTAATACCACGACCAAGGTATCTGTAGTTATCGTTTGGTACTAAACATGCCTCGAGATACGGATCGCTAATTACTTCAATGCCAATCCAATTGGTTGGCGATACGAGCCTGGAGCTACCAAAATACAATGCGGTATTTTCAAAGGTGATCCTAGAATCAGCCTCTTGTGTGCATAGATAGGTGCTCGCAAAACCTGAACCGCTCATATCTCCTGACATGTTTCTTACAACAGTCCTGCCTCGTGAATAAGTATAGAAATACGACTTATTTGTTTCAGGCAAAATAAACAACTCTGCATCACCAGTTGCCTGTGATAATGAATGATAAGGACCATGATTTCCCGTTGAGTTTAAAAGACGATAATCCTGAATCCAAGAGTAATTGATTGTCGCCGTACTGCCTTTATTGTAAAGGGTTATCCCCTGCCACGCTTCCGTACCTAACTCTGTTATATCTACAGAGTTACACTCATATAGGCTTATAGCTATTGCAGTTTCATTATCTGCATCATAGATGTCATAAGTGGTTAACATCCCTTCTATATAACCACTGAATTTTGAGTAGTGGCAGCTACGTAATACTATACCAAATGTTGTGGCATCAATTTTTACTGTAAAATCAAATGTAGTATTCGTACCCGAGCTTGCAGGTTTTTCTGGCGTTTTGGTTTTGGGATCTGCATAAAAGCCTTTATGACAGCTATCAATTGCAAGCCATCCAGAACTCCCCCAGAATGAATACCCAAAAATGCCATACTCACCACCAAAAGCGCCTACCCCTAAGTCCATATTAATACCAAAATTTGCATGAAAACATATCCTTTGGCTTCCCTTTGATGCCGATCTGCGGGCAACAGCCCATTGTGTATAAATGCCCTTAAATACGATCCCTCGAACAAACTCATCTGGGCTCGATGCTGCGGAGGCATCCATAACACGTACGATACAATCATGACCAAATGCGCCTTTTACAGCAGGCGGTGTTCTCGTCATCTTTGTTCCGCCTGAATCTCTCTGAGGATTAACGCTACCTATCCAGCGGCTATTAATTCCAAGCTCTAAATAATTTGAATCACCAAAATGGTAGTTAGCAAAATACGGACACCTAACCGGGCACTTCTCTCTCGCATAGTTATCAGCCGCCTGACAAGCAGCCCAGTCGATGGTCTGCGTCAGTGATGTCACAAATGGGTATACGGCCTGCGCCGCTGATAGAGTTAGATACCGCTCTGACAAAGGATGCGCTGTCCCGTCACCGATTGCCCCGAACTGTTCTGGCGTAACGAACTGAATAAGCTGCGAGAGGTTACCCTGCGGCTGCACACCAATTTGCTGCGCGCCTGCGGGCTTAGCCAACTCGATCATTACATCAGATGCGGAACCCGATGGCGGAAGCACCACAATCGGATCACCCTGGCTGTTAAATGCAGGCATTTTATTAGCCCGGTATTCCGCAGCTGGTAATGCCGGGATGTAGCTCTCCGGAACTCTCAGTGTACGGTTGAGCCGTGCATTACCCTGGCTATCAACATAGCCCTTGGTTGCTGCGTCCTGGCTGTTTATTGGGTCGGCCAGATTTGAAATCCGATACCCCTCGGCGTTAAATGGACCGCCAAAAAGCGGACGGCGCAGCGCCAGGCCGAGATAGATAAACGAGCGCTGGATAGCCATCCATAGACGGTCAAAATCTTTGTTGACGGTATCGGCCAGCAGATCACCGTTGTCCTGGTAGTCGGTCAAACGGTATGTTGGGACCACGCGCTCAAGCATAACCACCGTGCCGTTGGCTGGTGGGGTTAAAAACCTAACATCACCGCCGCCGACATTACCCACGCCCGTGACGCTATATCCTGACGCAATCACCTCACCGTTAAGCGATACCTGAATATCACCAGCGTTGATGATATAAAACTCGAAGGGGAAAACGGTCGTCAGACCGTTGGCGTTGTAAATAATATAGGGCGTCTGGTTAGGTACCGACATGATGCGAAACCTCTGGCGAGTTAGTAATCGACGTCGACCAGATGATCTCCGTCACTTAACTGCCAATCTTCGCGTGCATGTCCGGTCGGAATCCCGACCACTTTACCAATACGCACAGGAGTCTGACTTATTGCGCCCGCTCCGGAGTCAATAAAGTCATCTGGTTGGTTGGTCAGAGCCGGGTTAAAGTCTCGCATCTGGTCATAGACAGGACCGTCAAGCACGTCGGTATGAGCCCACAGGAACCGCGACGACAGCGGTGCTTCAAATGCATCGAGGATACGTTTCTGTTTGTTGGTAATGCTGAATTCTTCCCTGACGCCACAGCCGGTACCCTTAAGCGCCTGACGCAGTAATTTACCTGCGAAGCTGCCCGGGCCGTTAACTTCGACACAAACCACCGGGATCTGATATTTGAGTACCAGTTCCTTAATCTGCGCCACCTGCCCGCCGGTGATTTTGTCGTTGTCATCGAATTCCGCCAGCTCTCCGGTGAGTTCCTGGCAAATGTGCCAGTACAGATGTCCACGCGCATCGGTAAGCATCAGCGAGAACGCCGAAGCATCGGCCTTAACTTTACCTGTGGCCACATCCCACCAGGCGACAGCCCCAACAATTTGCACGTTACCAAGCCAGAGCGAGGCCGTACGGTTCGCATAGCGGATCTGCGGGTGGATGTTGTACTCACGGATGCGGTCAGGATCGAGACGAACGTCGCCAACGGGCTTACTGTGCAGCTGATACTGGCTATCCCACTCGTTAATGGTGCGAGTTTCTTTGCGACGATTCTCCATTTCCTCCCGGGTGAATCGTTCAGGCCAGGCGCAGTCCGCATAAAAATCGATAACTGTGTCCGGTGCAGATGCAAACTCAACGCCGTCGGCGGTCAGCTTATAATCTACATTTTCGACTAGCAGCCGCGCTGCCTTGTGGATGCCCGCAAAAACATACTCCGGTCGAAAAGGCACTGCATAGCGCAGCTCCGTGGCGTCTTTAGCCTCAATACGCTTTTCTTTTTCAAACAACCGGATGGTCAGGCAGTCGGCGCCCATAGATTCAACCTCATCGTAAAGGCTGTCATGCGTGTGTGGCGTACCGATGTAGAGTTTGCGGCCGCCAGGGATAAGAATGTGAGTCTGCTCGCCCAGGCGATAGCGCAGTTTTTCGCGCGCCTCGGGCGTCTGGATATTACGCGGCACCTCTACGTCATCATTCTGGCATTCGTTGGCACGCGCCGAGGTAACGTTAGACAGGATGCCTTTGGCGTACATGCTGCCGTTACGTAAATCCAGCGCGCCATTGACCCACCACTGCTCTACCGTCCCCTGCCCGTCGGGTAGCATGCCTTTCGTCAATGGATGGTTACGCAGTACGTTCTGAGTATCTCGGCTGGTTTTATACGCGGTACCGTCGGATTCAGACTGGTGCAAAATGCGATACTGCCGATCGCAGTAATACCGCCAGGCATTATAGACAGCAAGGACCGTTGATTTACCGAACCCACGGAAACAGCGAAGCACCGCGAGATTACCGCGATGCTCCAGCCAGTGGCAGGCCTTATAGTGACAGTCCGGTACATTCCACTGCATCCGTTCCGCCCACATCAGAAAGAAGGCGAGGAAGGAGATCATTTTTTGCCTTTCTGGAGACGCTCAATAATGGCGGCCGCTTCACGTTCAGCCTTCGATACCTGCTGGCCCAGCGCAAAGGCTTCATCATCCTGACCAGGATTATCAGTTGGCGTACCGCCACGCGTCTGCATGCCAATCAGGGAGTGCACCTTAATCAGCAATGTCAGTGATGCAGCTGCGTTCTTCTTATCCCAGTAACGGTCGCCGCGTTCATCTTTGGTCAGTTCGCTCGGTTTCTTACCGGCACCCGGCCAGTGATCCGGATCGGCTTCCTCGAGCACCACGTCAGTGAGTTTGTCGCTCAGCGCGGTAAGGCGTGTTTTGTAATCCTGATGCATAAAAAAAGCCCCGTAGTGAATACAGGGCTATGATGGCGTGGGTTTAAGGTCGGAATCCCGACCGATTAATAACCTCGTGCTGTTCGGTTATATTCCTCTACAACGCGGTTGGCTTTTTGAATTGCATCTTCCTGGGCTTCCCTGATGCGCTTGATGTCATTATCCGCATTTTCCGTGTACTCCTTTGCGTTCTGAATATACCTTTCAACATCATTTTTATACGCTTGCATAGAGTACTCACTGCGATCGTAAGGGGGAGATGGTTCTGAATCCGAAAACTCAGAGTAACCACTAAAGCTTAGATTCGAACCACCAAAAACCGTAGCGCTTGCGACAGTTGAGTAGGCCAGAATAAACCCGAATAACATAAACGATATTTTGCGCATTTTTATCCCCGTGTTTTTGTTTTACAGGATATTGCTACTTAATTTATGCCGGGATCAACCTGATTTATCAGCGGCGCTATCCAGAAGAGGTTATTACCCGGCAGGAGCGTGCGCACATTATGCAGCACCCGATCACCGGCATCGCCATTGAGCACGCCAGCAGTAACATCAGTGATGGTATCAAGCAGGCCGAATGTTGGCCCCAGCGCAGAACCGATAAAGCCTCGGCTGGCATAACGTGACTGCGTTCCGGTACCCAACATAGCCCCGAGCCCCACCATACCGCCGGATGCCTTTTCCGCCATATTGTTATATTCCATCAGCGGGCCGAGAATACCGGAACGGTCAATACCTTCAATGACCAGTTTCTGAGGTGACCAGTCAACCTCTTTGCCGTTTGCAGACTGCTTAAGCGCGTACGTCAGTGCACCTAGTCCAATCTGAAAAGCGGTACCATAGTAAAACTGACCGGTTCCCTCCTGCAGACCGCCCAGCGTGGCGCGGTTATAGGATGCTGTGGCGAACGATTTAAACTGGAAGATGGTTTTACCCAGCGGTGTGCTCGCCCACAGCGGTGTATCACCGATCCCCGGGGTTATAACGGTATTGTTCACATCTTTCAGCACCGCCGACTGAAAAACGCCAGCAACGTGCTGATCGTCCCATTTTTCAAAATTGCCGATATGCCAGCCGTTGATTACCTCACCGTGTTTTTCGAACTCGCTGCGAATACGCGCGGCCATATTGTCGTTAATTCCGAGCTTAGCCAGGCGGCGACCAGCGAACGCGCCGGAAAGAATACCGTCGGACGTGATCATACCGTTTACCGATTTGTTCATATCGTCGAAGTGACCCATCAGGGTGAGCTTACCGAACGCATCGGTGACGCGTTCCATACCCGCTTCTACCGCCGTGGTTCGTGCGGAGCTATCCACCAGGTCACCCATCGTACGCGCACGGGTGTGCAGGATGGTTTCCAGGCCAACGGCCATTTTTAACTGTTCTGCGCGGCTTGCCTTGAATGCCGGTGAGCGGGTGATCAACGCAGAGTAACCGCGCATGGTGTTGCCAAATCCGTTAACCATCACGCCGCGCGCAAGGTCAGGAATAGCGGAAACGGTCATACCGCCCAGCTTGGTGACAAAGTTAGCACTGCGCAGAAACGCACCAGCTCGTACGAAAAATGATGAGGGATCGTCCGGCATGCCGTAGGTGCCCGCCAGGCGATCGCGTAGCGCGGTAATATCGCGGATATCGTTATCGCGGGCTTTCGCCAGCTTCGCCTGGTCTTTAGGATTTTGACGCATCAACGCATCGTATTCGTCCTGAATATCCTTGAGCTGTTTTTCCAGCGATTTGTTACCAAATGCGCGCGTCAGCTCAACCTCTGCCGACGCCTCGCGAATGTGACGCTGCAACACATAGTTGGCGTCGCTCTCCAGATAATCTTTCATCAGGCGATCGGGAACGCTGAGCGTACGCGACCGGGTGCTACCCGCCGCTTTCACCATAAAGACGTTTGCAAAATCCTGCGGGATTTTTGCACCGACAATTTTATTGATCGTGGCGTCAGCAGTAATTTCAGCCTCTTCGCGGGACATGGTTTTCTCACCGCGCGACCACCAGTCGACCAGCATGTCGCGAAATTTATCGCGCTCGTTAACGATTTTGCCGACTTTGTACACGCGCGGGAAATAACTCTCCTGACCGATGGCTTTAAGCTCCTCGTCAGGCGGCAGCAGACCAAGCTTTTGCTGCGCCACTTTCACCCGGTTAACAACGGTGCGCATTGCCTGCGCCGCTTCCTGCACCACCGGGTTAGCATGCACATCGCCGCTGCGCATGGCGTTACCAACTTCCTCGCGGAACTGGGAAAATCTCAGGTCACCGCCTGAGGCTTTGTACTGGCTGTACGCCTGTTTATTCGTCACCACAACGGCGGCCTCTTCACGACGCCACCCACGAACGCGGGTTTCCGCCGCAATTGGTGTCTCAATGCCGCGGGCATTACCCTGCAGCGTGTAGTTATTTTCTGCCAGCTCGAGCGCCGTCCGGCGGGAGGTTTTAGACGGTGACTCCATCAGACGGGTAAACGGTGTCAGATAGCTGCCTGCCTTACGTGCTAGTTTGCCGACCGGACCGCCAGCTGCCGGGGTGAGATCCTCGAGCGTGGCTTCACTGATTCGCGCCGCGCCGACGCTGCCACCTTCGGGAAGCGAAGCAGCTGCCGTGTCCGTCGCTGACGTGATGCTCATGTTATCGAGTGCGTCAGCCACTTCACGCGTGGCCGCAGTGCGGACAGATGGCGATAGCGCAGCACCGGCAGCCGCAAATACACCACTCATCAACGCACCAGCCGCGACGTGGGAAGCACTTTCCCCCCACGTGCGGGTAATCTGCTGGTTGTTAAGCGCAACCTCGCTCGCTGCTGTTGCAGCCGCACCGATTGCAGCCTGTGATGCAATGCGGGCCACTGCACCCCCCTGAGCGCCGGGAATAAACATCGAAGCGACGGTGACAGGGTCGACAACCCCGGCGGCAATACTGGCAAGAACACCCTCGCCGCCCGCCTCGGAAAGTACCCGGCGGTCTTCGTTTTCGTCGTCTATCTGCTGTTTCAGCCAGGCAGTTTCTTCCGGCGAGCGGGAGTCGGCAAAAGCGGATCCCCATTGTTCATACCCATGCAGCTCGTTTTTATCAACATACGGATTGTACCCGTCTACCGGCTCGAACTGCTTAGCCGGGCGGAACATCTGTCCCAGCAGGTTATTCTGACGAAATGCTGCGCCCCATACGGATGGCTCATCCTGCTGAGGTACCGGGTTGGTACCTTCGAGCAAAGGAACATCAAACCCGGTTGGTGCCGCCAGCACATTGCCTGCTGGAGTGAATCCGTTATTCAGTTCTTCAGGAGTGGCGTATACCGGCATTATTCAGTGCTCCACGAAAAGTAATTTTTAACCCTGTCCATACGCTCGTTGTGCAGGCGCTTATATTGTTCGTCGAGCGCGCGGTGTTTATCTTTGAACCCGCGAATGTCCTGGCCGCGCTGCAGCTCATTGCGATCATGTTCTTCGCGCTCTTCCTGCATTTTTTTGTATGGTGCCCATTCTTCCAGCGACGGTTTCCAGCGCATCGGTCTGCCGTACGAATCGTAGAACGGCTGTACCGCCTCGATACCATCCTTATCTTTTGTACGCACCATGATGGCGTAATCGCCATTGCGGGCCGTCAGCACATCTGGAGTTATCTCCAGCTCTCCACCAATACGCGATTCCGGCGTTTTGCTGGTAACAGGTGCAGCACTACCGGAGGTAATACCCAGCTGCGTCGGGCTGGTGGTGATGTCACCCTTGCGCTCGCCATACATCAGGCTCTCTTTTTCTTCTTTCCACTGTGCCGCCTGCCAGCCTGACGGACCGTAGTTATAGAGTGCCTCTGGTGAGTATTTCATAAGTCTTGCGTGGCCGTTAACCTCGCTGATACTCCATGTGCGGGCAATCTGCTGGTTGGTCATTTTTTTGGCCGCATCCGCGTTACCGCCGGTGGTGCGATAGTTGATGTCGTACAGCGACTGGTAATCGTTGCGGAAGCGTGCGGCCTCCGGCGTCTGGTCGTCGGCCGATGGATTTCCCCAGCTAAAGAAGCCTGACATACTGCTCACTGCGGAATCCATCGCTTTGCCGCGGTCTTTTTTGTACTCCTTAGTGCTCTGGGTTGATGCCAGTTGCGCTTTAAGCGCATCGGCCTGGTTGTAGGTAAGATTCTGCGCCTGCTCGATAGCGGTTTCGGATGCCATGCCAGAATCGGTAAGCTGTTTAACGGTGAGATAAAACCCCTGCATATCCTTTGGCATGTCGCTAACAGACGCGGGATCCGTGTCATAGAGACGATTAAATAACTCAGCCCCCTGACGAACCGCCTCAGGACTGCGCGCGCGGGAAATCGCCGATAACTGGGTAGTTACCTGTGAAGGGATGATCCCGGTCTGGGCCACCTGCTGCACAATCCCGTCATGGGTGGTGGCGTCGTTAATCCGGAAGTTTTGCGCCGTTGGCGTAGCGTCGGCGGCTTTTTGCATGGATTTATTGGTAGGGTCGAGTTTCTCGCCCATAGACAGCGCTTCGTTAAAACGACGGGTATCACGCTGCGCCTGTATCGCTTCATTGCTTTTCTGCACCAGCGCGCCGAGCTTGCCATACGCATCGAGCTTGAGCGCATAATCAGGGTCATTTGCCTGAGGCTTTAGCTTTGCGATTTCAGCCTGCTGCTGTTCCGGGGAAACGTACTGTATCGCCTGGAAGGTTTTGGCGTTGTTGATCGCGATATCGAGCTGCTTAACTGCCTTTGCCCCTTGTTCGCCATACGCAAACATGATGGATGCTTTATCAGGCATAGCATCCGGCACTTCACCGTTATACAGCTGCACCATCGTATTATTCAGGATGGGGTCGATTTGCTCGCGAAGGGCCGTACGTTGCTCACGGATTTTAGACTCGGCGATGTTATCGATTTTGTTGACCGACACCGGATCAAGACCGGTTTTATTTTTACGATACCGGGCCAGCCACCCGCGAGTTTCCGCAGGTAGCTGCCGAACAAAATCAGCCTCAGAAATTTCACCTTTGCGTGGGTCTCCGGCTTTCGCGATGAGCTTGTCAACGTTACCCATTCCCCAGTTATACGCGGCACCTGCCAGCGTTTCAGAGCCGTATTTCCCGTACAACTGATTCGCGTAATCACTCGCCAAAAGAGCGTTTTGCTCCTCGTCTGCCGGGTTATATTCAACACCGCGCTTTGCCGCCAGCTCTTTTCCCGTGTCCGGCATAAGCTGGTATTTACCCTGCGCACCAGCAGGAGAGGTGATTACGCTGCCGTCGGCGCTGAAATGCTTACCGCCGGATTCAACAATCCCGATGGCACGCATATCCAGCGCACCGGTATCTTTTACCGGGAAGTCGCCATTTAACCAGCCCTGAGGATTGGTTACGGCATAGTTCTGGGCTCGCTGGTCCATCGCACGTAAATTGGCCTCGGAAACAGCCTGGTCAATTTGTTCCTGCGACCAGCCTTGTGCCTGACCATACAACGAAATGGAGTGCTGACGTGCACCGCGAATCAGCGCAGCGGCCTGCGGATCGTCAAAGGCCCCCGCTTCCTGCTCAACGGAGGATTTCACCGTCGCATCGAGCTGCTGGCGCTGGGCCTGTTCGGTTTGACTACGCTCAAAGCTGTTGTAGGTGCTGGCGCGGCGGATCTGACCCGCTTTCCATTGCGCGTCAAAATACTGTAACTGGCTCTGTGGAACGCGTTTGCGGGCTTCTTCATAGTCGGAGGAGTCCAGTTTATCCATGTCCAGACCAACGCCAGAGGACTTAAACCCCTGTCGGGTTACCAGCGCGCCGGTTTCCGGGTTCTCCCAGCGGTCGCTGGATTTCGCATCGAGATCGGTAAGTATCGCCTGGGTAGCAGCCACATCAGCTTTATCCTGCGTACGCTGCAAATCATCCACAGTCTGCCCCAGCGCAGTTCCCAACCCTGCCACCGCATTACCTATCTGGCCGACATTACTTACCCCGACCCGGGTTGGATTCGCCTGCGGCGTAACGTTGCCAAAATTACCCGTTGGAATTCTCACGGTTATTTACTCCCTGCTTTTTTCCAGCCGTTGTACGCTGTGCCGCCAGCGCTCAGCAGTGAGCTGCCCGCGCTGATATAGCCAGAAGTCGAAGCATTACGGCCGCTGATGCGATCGGCCGACGCCTGCGCGTTGAGCCGTGCGCTCTGGTTCGCGCCGTTCAGAATGGTTTGGTACGCATCCTGTTCCGCATCACCCACGATGCCGGACTGAATACGCAACGCGGTACCCTCTCCAGTGTCAACACCTGACGCAGCCAGCGCTGCATTTGCCTGTGCTGCCTGCGCCCTGCCCGCTTTACGAATGCGATCTGCTTCCACGCGTGCAGCTGCCTGCGCAGCTTCTGCATCAGCTTCCGCCTGTGCCGCCTGATAGTTGGACATTTTCTTTTGCTGCTGCCCGCTATAGACCGCACCACCAGCTGCAAGAACGGACGCACCAATTGCAGCCACCTCTAACCCGGTACACATCGCTACACCTCTTTGGAATAAAGCAGACCGGTACGCGACAGGCCGAGACGTGAATACAAATCACCGGTGCGCTCTTCATGTACGCCCGTGGTGATACCCATATTTATGATCGCGGCACCGTGCTCTTCGGCCCAGGTGATAAACGCTTTAGCGAGACGCGGGCCAGCCGTGCCGCCGCGATGTTCCTGCGCGATAAAAAGCCCATACTCAAACGCCATCAACTGGCGGCTGAACCACTGCTCAGCAATACCACCGGCCAGCCAGCCGATTACTGCGCCATCTTTTTCGACCACCAGCAGACAGCCAGCAGGTGATGAAATAAGTGTGCGGGCAAGCTCTGCGCATTTTTCTTCATCGAATGGTGAATTCTGCGAATAGCGGGACTCGATATACATCCGCGCCCCCAGTTCGATCAGCGCCGGGATATCCCCGGCCGTTGCGTTGCGTACCATGTCAGCCCCCGTTACTGGTGAACGTGAAAATAATTGCGAGAAGGTGGAATGGCAGCGGCTGGCGCTGCTGGATAAGCAGGGTGTCTTCCCCGCGCTCCCAGCCGAGTTTTCCCCAGTAGTGATCGCCGGTGAAAAGTGGTGCGGGTTGGTTGAGGATTTTTTGACCGAACCGGCGGAACGGGATGACCTGGCCGTTGCACTCTGCACCAGTGGTTTCGAGAAAACGCATCGTCACTTCGCTGGTGCGCTTCTTCGCGTTCTGTATCGTACCCTCAGTGGTCTGGACTTCTGGCGAAAGCGTTTCGATTGTACTTTCGAAGTGCAGACCGATTTCCACGCTTTTCGCCGGGCGTGACAGGGTGATTTGACCAGAGGAAACGGTGTACTGAGGCATAGCAGCACCGTCGGCCACCACATCAACCGTCTGGCCCTCAAGGTGGGAAAGATTGGACCACGTTGCAGAACCGTCGCTACTGGTGCCGGTCACCGCGGCATCGGTATAGAGATTGCTGTCGAAAACCTCGACATACCGGACGGTATTGCCGTTCATTTCACGACGGACAATCGCATAGACCACGTCGTCGGTGTCGGACGGGATGGTAGCCACCGACTCAAACGCACCATCGGTTATCTGACGGGACCAGGCAATAACATCCTGAGCACGATCGATAGCCATGGTGACCGCAACGCCATCCGCCCTGACCATCCAGATAAACGCATCCGGCTGTTGCTGGTATGCCATATCCAGCACGCCGCCAAAGGTTATGTGCTCTGCCAGCACCGTCATATCGTTGGCAGAATAGGAAACAAAGCTGTCAGGGTCGTACGCTACTGCGTAGAGCTTACGGCCAGCGCGCTGCACAAACATGATTTCGGTACCAACACGCACCGGGCGGATCCCATTGCAGCCGTATGGACTTGGATTTTTCACCGAAATATTGGTCGGCGTAATGGCTGCATCATTACCGGAGGTGATTGTAAACTCGCCGCCGTAGGTCAGCGCTATCAGGGTATTCATCTGCGCCAGATGCACAATCGGGTTGAGCTGGTCAGAAGACAGCGTGAAGCTGATCGCGTCATCATCTTCAGTGCCGATCTCGAAGGACAAATAAACGCCCGTTTCACTCCACCAGATTGTTTGCGGATACTTCGGCGAACCAGCCAGGACAAGTCGCTGCTGATAAAGTGTAACTGCACCGGGATAGCCAAACGCATCTGTCCAGACTTTATCCTCCCGCGTCCACGAACCCGGTGATGCTGCCTGCGTTGCCGTCAAATCGCTGCGGATGGTACCGACGGCAATCTGCGCGCTGGTAATGCTCTTTATCAGTACCAGCCCGTCATTGAGGCGGACATATGAGCCCACATCCTGAGCAACCCAGCCTGTGCCGGTGAATGGTGGACTTGGATTGTCACCCGGATCCGCATCGCTCAGGGTCAGCGTAATTTCAGAGCCCACGAACTCTTTGACGGATGGCTTACACCATTTCTGCGGTGTATCGCGTACCTCATCGAACGGCTCAACGATGAACGGTGCAGGCTCCAGCACCCAGTCAGTTTGGCCGCGTCGCTGGAGGCGGTGAGGCTTCACAGACTGATGAACCAGAAACATGGTGTCAGCGCCCTGGACATAATTCACGGCGGGCAGCATGTCAGAGGTATAGGGACTGGCGATTTCGTACGGCGTATTGTCGGCGTTAACCAACTGCTTACCGTTCTGGTAAATTCGCATGTAGCCGTCACCGAACTCCAGCATGTAAGCCTGAGAACGGTTGAACACGTAGGGAATGAGTCGGGATTTTTTATTGCCGTATTTAGTCGCCGCCGCAAAGCGGGTGCCGGGCCTACGGACAACACCACCCTGCACGACCACTACAGCGTTTTCGATAATCTTCGCGCCATTGGCGTAGCGGGCGATATCGACACGCCCCATCAGACGTGGGGACACTTCGCCAGCGGTGAAATTGGTTTTTATGAGGTTCGCGCGCATATCAGAACCTCGACTCATAAGTAGGATAGCCGCCAAGCTCTTCTGGCGGGTCTTCCTGACCATCGATAGCTTTAGCCTGTTTAAGCAGGAATGCTGCCTCCTGAGCAAGGCTATCGCGCAGGCTGGTAGAGCCGGTCACCGCATATGCCAGCTTAGACTGCATCATCATTTCAGCCACATCCACCAGCGCGGCATCCCACGTGGACTCGTCCTCGTTACGGAATATATAACGCAGGCGAATCACATCGACATTAGCCAGCAACCGGCTGCCCTCAATCCGGTAATCAATATCGTCGCGTGGTTCCCCAACGGACAGGACGCGGATTAGATCACCGGGCAGGGAAAACTGATAACCGTACCCAAAGACAGGCGCAGCGCTGACAGGTGAGAGCACAACGCGTTTTATGGCGCAGTTCCACGGGTGCGCACGCAGTAATTTATTACGGACTGTGGGGTAAAGGTTGGCGCAAAGACGGGCATGATCCGTGTCTTCGTCGAAATCATTTATCGGGTGAGCACCCAGCGCCAGAAGTGCGTTTGAGCAGATAGAGACACTCGAAGTCATGGCATAACCTCAGATGAAAAAAGGCCGGGGGTAGTCCCCGGCAAACACACCAGCGGCTTAAACAACAAAATCGATGGCGACGACTTTTTTCTCGTTGGCACGGCCAGCACCATAAGACGCATCAACAGAGATCTGAATGGTGTTGTTTTTATCGCGACGTGGACCGATATCGACGTTGTACTCAGCGCCGGTACCGAAATGCACAGCTGACTTACACCATGCGACGGCTGTTTTGGTGGTTACAGCTGGATCGCCATCGGTCACAGAATCCAGCTTTTCGTAAGCCAGCCACTTAAAGCCGAGCCAGTTGCCGGACACAGCACCTTCCTGCAGCATTTTTACCGCCATGAAGTCGGCAGAAGTCAGCGTGGTATCGCTGAGGATCTGCGTCAGCATGTCGGCGTTGTAAGTGATATACAGCTCTTCACCGTTCTGCTCGTCACACTCGTTACGGCGGAACATTGCTTTTGCAGCAATCAGCTTGGCTTTGGTCATCCCCGTACCACCAGCAACGATTTTTTGCGACGCAGGCAGCGCCACTGGCGCATATGCCCCGCCGCTGGACGTTTTGCGCAAAGTAGGATCGAGTAGCGCACGATATACAACATCGTCTTTTTTGCGGTTGGCGGCCGCCAAGGTGAGCTGCAGATATGGCCCCTGCGGGTCAGCCAGCAGTTTACGCAGGTCACGTTTTTCAACAGGAACGAATACACCGTAGTCCGCCATCAACGCATTACGGGTACCAGCCTCAGGCAGATCCCATACAGTGTCACCGAAACGCGTGGTGATCTGCGTCATTTCGATGGTGCCCATATCGTTGATGGTGAACGCTTCGCCGGTAATCATCCCACGGTCGTTTACCGCTGCCTGCAGGCGGGAATCCTTCTGCTGCGCGGCGATTTCGAAAGAATCATGAAACTGCGTGATAAACGCAGCGGTGATCATGTTCTTATTGGCATCAAATGGCATAACAATCACTCCAGAAAATATCGCCTGCTGGGTTGTCGGTTGCCCGGCCCGATTAACACAATGCGCGTGGCGCTTACGCACTGCGGGAAAATTCAGTTATCCGGCGTCCCCGCCGGGCTGGTAGTGGAGAGATTGTTAGCGAGGTGCGCGGTCGGAATCCCGACCAAATGAAAAAGCCAGCGGGTCAGGCTGGCTTTTTGTGTTGTCGTCGTGACATGTCACGCTACGGTTTGATCGCCGTAGCGCTTCTGGTAGTACGCTTTGACCTGTGCAGATACGCGCTCATGGTCGGCGTGTTTCGGGTCCATGTACGCCGGGGATTTCATCAGGTCGCGAATGCTCTGCTGCTCTTCGAGGTTCACATCACCACCCGCCGGCGCATCTTCCTGCATTTCCGCGCCGACTTTTGCCAGCATGCGGATAACCATCGGGTTATTGCCGATCTCGTCAATACGGCCCCTGTCAGCGTCGTCAGCAAGCGAATTAAACGCTCGGAAAGCCAGACCGATATTTTGCTTAAACTCTGCGTCAGTCTTCCACACCTCACGCAGCTGCATGGTGGCAGACTGTGAATCCAGCTCAGCAGCACCGCCTACCAGCTCAGGAGCGCGCTGCGCGTATTCACCCAGGATAAAGCTCATCTGATCGTTGGTGATGCCTTTGGCGTGCGCAGTTTTCATAAAGCTCTGCATGCGCGGATCGGCTTTGAATTCTTCCCAGTTGAACCCCTCGACCTCTACCTTAGGCGCATACTCATCTGACGTTTTCGGCGGTGCGTCGCCGCTGCCCATGCGTTTTTCAAGGTGAGTGTAATTTTCCGCCAGTTTGCGGGCAGAGCTTTCAATACTGAGTTTTCCGTCTTCGCCCATAACGCGGAATTTCTCAGGTAGCCAGTCATTCGCCCCCTGTTCGCCCGCACCGGTGCTGAGCAAAGAATTACCAGAAGGTTCGCCAGCACCTGGATTATTGCCGCCATCTTCACCACCTCCGTTACCGCCGCCCGGCTGTTCTGCGCCCTGCTCGGCGTTCATGAATAAGTGTTTAAGCTTCCACATCGTCTTCTACTCCATCGGCTCTGTTGATCTGACTGAGAATGAAATCGAGCACGGAACGCTGTCCGGCCCGGTAACATGTTTCGCGGTCACCTTCGGTACCGCCTTTCACGTACGCTTCGCGACCGAAGCGCCTGGTAAGTTCTTCAAGCACAGGCGCACCGCCTGGCATTTCTTCAAAAATCCGCTTGTAATCGGCGGGTGTAGCCTCTTTGGTTCTCATTGGTTACCTGCCAGTCGTTGCCCTATTGCCGCGCCAGCGGTCTGCCCTGCGGCTCCTGCTGCCTCGGTACCCGCCTGCATCATGAGCTGCTGCTGTGCGGCCTGCTGCTGTGCTTTCTGGCGCTGGTCGCGGAGATCCGCCACAGCATCGGATGAGCGAATAACCTTCGCCGGGACGCCCAGCGCATCGGCCACAACACGCGTGGCCTCGTCGGTATCGATGAGATCAACAACGTCCTGGCTGATGCCCGCGAGGTTTTGCACGTTAACGCCGAGGCGTTCGATTGCCGTCACGTCTTCCAGCTTCTGGGCGCGTGCCAGCGGTGAGATGTAGCGCACGTTGAAATTGGCGTTCTGCAGGCTCTCAGGCGGCGGGGAGAAAATGCCAGCGCGGAAAGCGATGCCAAAACAGCGCACCACCAGCAACTGGAGATATTCAGCCTGGAACCGTCCATACACCGGGCCAAGCAGCTGGCGAATCAGCGCGACACGCACATGCACTTCGGTCGCGGTCATGGCTGGCCCGTCCTGCGGCTGCAGCTGGTCGGCCATCATGATTTTGCGGATTGACGCCTGCAGGCGATCTTCTGCGGTAAACGCAACCTGGAAATCTGCGCCGGTCAGCAACGGTTTCATGCTTTCAGTGCTGTTCGCCACGATGATGCGACGCGGGCCGACTTTGACCGTGCGCGGGTTGAGTACGCCGTCGTCTTCGGCAATCCACATGCCGGAGATAGCCAGATCCTGCGCGGCTTTCTCCATGCGTTTGGTTTCGTTCAGCTCTTTGCAGTCGGGCAGCGCATCGTATACCGGGCCAATGCCGTAGGAGCCGCCGGGGATTTTCATCCAGCGCGGAACGCAGCACGGGAATTCGTGATAGCCGGATTCGCGCACAATCTGCTTGTTGCTCACGTCGACGTTGTACGAAGCAAAGCGCATGTTTTTCGCCAGGCGGGCATCGACCATGTAGGTTTCGCGCGGGAAAATGCAGTGCAGGAAATCAAATTTATCGTCGGGCTTTTTCTTCGCCGCGTCTCGGATCTTCTCGCTGACCTTGTCCGCGCCAAACTCTTTGATGGCCTGCTCGGCAGTCAGCTGGTAGCGGCGGTATATCGTGTCCACGATGCCATCTTTGCGGGTGGATGTGACATAGCACTGCGCCAGTGGCCATTGCTGGAAGGTGTAGCCGCCCTCTTCCCGGTCCTCGTCGATGTACAGGACGAACCAGCCAGCGCAGACCACGTCGAGATTCGCCTCATAGCCCTCGGCGTCGAAGTTGGCGGCGTGGATATTTTCCCACACCAGCGTTGCGCACTCGGACAGCCAGGCTTTGGCGTCGTCCGGCAGCGATTCGCTGTCGAGGTTCAGCCACTGTGCATTTGCCGGGGTCATGCCGGACATGAGCGCAGAGGCCAGCATGCGGGCGCTGTCGGTGGCGGTGCCGTCCAGTAGCTTCGCCACCTTGTGTTTTGCACTCTGAGCGTCGAGCACTTCGTCAGAGAATCCCGCGCCGCGCAGCGGATAGGTGTAGTCATAGCACTCGCGCCAGACGCTTTCATGTTGCTGGCGGTTGGCTATCAGCGTGTCAGAACGCTTAATCAGCTTAACGGCGAGTTCATCCATCAGTTACGCCCCCAGAGTGTTTTTCTGTTGCGCTGCCTGCGCGCCAGAGGACAGCAGAGAGCCGCCAGAATCAGCCGCACCCTCTGCACCACTGGCGAGAAGGGACGAGCCTTTCTTGCGCTTCTTGCGCGCTGCTGCATCTGCGTTTGCCGCTTTTGCCGCTGCGTCGGCAGCTGCATCCGCTTCGGCCTGCGGGTCGGTCTGTACGACCTTAGGTGCTCCACCTCCACACATAACGACCCCCTCTTAGCCCGGAACGTGCCAGCCGTGCTCAGTCAGAACGGGCTTACCCGTAACCGGCTGGCGCTTGCCCTCGTCGTTCGTCACGTAGCCCAGCGGCACGGCTGGCTCTGCCGTGGTGGCTTTTTTGACGAGCTGGAGGAATTCGATATTGTCGGTGAGCTGCTGGTCAGCCAGGTCGGTGTAACCCAGCGTTTCAAAGCGGGCGATGATGGCCGCGCCCTGCTCGTTGATGGTACCCAGAAGAGTATTGCGCTCAGCGAGTGCGGCATCGTCCAGCAGACTGGCAACGCGCTGCTGGATTAATTCCTGCTCTGCGCGCTGGCCCTCAGCGTTAAGCGTCTGGATCTCAGTCGCGGTAAGGCGATTCTCTGCGTCCGTCTGCTGCTCAGTGCCGGTTTCAGGCTCCTGCCCTGGTACTTCGACGGTTTTCTTTGGTCGGCCCATTGTGTTGGCTCCTGTGATGATTGAGCCGTAAGTGTGAAATGGGGTGGCGGTCGGAATCCCGACCAAATGGGAAATTTGTTAAAAACAGGGCCGATTTAACATAATGACCGTTACACGCCCTGGCAAAAGTGGACTCATTACGTTAAATGCGTGAAGGGTTTATTTGTTGCGGTTTACTGGCGGGAAAGAGGGAAAATCGACTGCATAAATCGTGCATAAAACAGGGCGGTTTTTGCATAGCGTTTTTAACCGATGAACGCCCTGTTTTTGCAAGTTTTCATGGTGCCAGACGCTTCGATCGCCAGGCGTAAACGAAACGCCGTGATGTTACCTGCGCGGGCAGTTCGGAGCGTGGGCGCTGCGTGACGTAACACCAGAAGTCTATCAGCGCTTCGCCTGTGTGGTGGTTCGGTGCTGCGCCCTGCTTCCAACCGATGATAGCAGACTTCGACACGTCGAGCTCTCTGGCTATCTCCTGGAGGGGAATGCCGCTGCGCGTAATGTCGTTAATCACCCGGAACCAGTCTGTTTTGAACGTTGCGACAACTGGCATGGGTCACCCCCCAAAACGCGCGCACGCGCGAGCATAGAGAGCGATTTTATTGAGCTTCTGGCGCTCGTTAATCGCCGTGGTGGAATCAAATCGTATTTGCATATCGCTACCCGCAATAAATTACATGTTCGGCGTGTTACCACCTGTTACCGCTGTTACCACCATGTTCTTAACCTTTCCCTGAACGACTTATATATATGGGGTTGTTAGTAATAAGGTGGTAACAGTGGTAACAGTGGTAACAACCATTTACTTTCAATAAGTTAAATAGTTACCACCTCACCTTTGCAGGTGGTAACAGGTGGTTACGCCCGCCGCCAAACCTTCATTAACCTGCCTTCAACACGTCGTGTTTCACGCTTATAACCGCAATTTTGCAAAACATTGCTAATTCGCATTTCTTCGCGCTTTCCAATGCGGTCAGGATGTAGCCCAATCGCATCGCGCAGAACGTCGCTAGCCCGTAAAAATTCGCAGTTTCGCGGAATGTCGTTAGTCATCAGGTCAGGAGTGTCGAGCCATTTTTCTACCGTTTCGAGCCACGCGTCCTTAATGGTGTACTGCTCGTGGACACTCGCACCGAGGCGCTCAGCATCGCGGAACTGGGTGCCACCGAGGCGCTTAAACGTCTCGCGGGCCTCAGCCCATAACAAAAGCAGGTCGGTTTTTATCGCTTTCACGTCGACTTTCGACACCTCCACTGGAAGCCAGCGACGGTTACCGGTCTTGTCAGCGAGGAATTCGTCCTCGTTGGTGGTACCGACGAACACCAGGCGACGCGGGAACTGAGTAGCGAACTCCCGGTATTTAGGGATCCAGTTCTCATGCGTGCGCGTCACGAATGCCTTGATGGATTCGAGCTCTTTAGTATTGAGGCCGCGCAGCTCGCCAATCTCCGCTACCAGACGCCCGCGCATCTTGCGTGCGAGGTCGTCGTCTTTCTCTGCGAACGATATCTCGGTGAAGAATGCCGGGTCGGGGCTCAGCGCTTCCACGCCGGAGGACTTACCGCAGCCCTGAGGACCAACAAGGATCGGCACCATATCGGCTTTAACGCCAGGCTCCAGCACCCTGCCCGCCAGCGCCGTCCACATGTACATGGACACTGCGCGGGTGTATGGCGTGTCGGCGGTACCGAAGTGCGTATGGTAGAAAGATTCGATGCGTGGCACGCCGTCCCACTCCAGCCCGTTCAGCCAGGTGGTCGCCGAGTCGAAAGGCTGTTCGTCAGCGGCCAGCAGCACCACGTCGCGAATGAGCTCGCGCCCCACAGGTTTAAAGCCGCGCTTTTCCATCGTGATGCGCAGGCGCGCATAGTCCGCATCGGTGAACGCCTGCCACTGGCCGGAGCCTGCCGGGGCGAACATGATTTCGTCACGGAACTGGTCAAAGCGGATATCGATGTCCACGAAGTCAGGACGCACAACAGCTTTGGCCGCGTTGCTGATGGTGGCCTCGATGCGGCCCCATTTGTCACGCTCGAACGCCGGCAGCGGTAATGGCTCGGCCACTTCGGTGCTGGTCAGGACTTCGAAATCCTCGTTGCGGATCCCGATGGCATTCAGGAAATCGCCGTCGTCGCGGTGTGCACAGCTGGCGTGCAGGCACTTAAAATGGCCCTGCTCAAAGCCCGCAGTACCGCCCGGGAAGTAAACCGTACTGGTCGGGTCGCCGCCGGTGCTGTGGCCGTCTTCGAACGGGCAGCGGATATAGCGCTCGCCGTTCGCGCCGTCCAGCAGCGTCCAGCCATTGGCGTCGAGGTATTCCGCCGTATCATCCGTCGCACCGGGCGTGAAGGTTGAGCGGTCGCGCATCTTCGTGCTGCCCGCTTCGGTGGTGACCGACACAGGCAGATGTTCAGCAAGGCGCTGCCACAGCGTTTCGAGCTGGTCAGCAGTAATAGCCGGCGGCTCGTCCGGCAGACCGCCGTCCCACTCAATACGCGCGCCGCTGCTGTGCGTGCCGCAGGCAACGAATTGTTGGCCGTTCGCCAGCAGCTCGATAATCCCCATATCGCCCGCCAGACGGTGGATGCGCTTACGGAAATCACCGTCAACGGCCAGCAGGTACAGACATTTGTTGCTGTTGGCGCGCCAGCGACGCGGCGGCAGCTCACCAAGCAGCTGCACCAGCGTTTTGCGAATATCGGCCTGGATGTCTTCGTCTTCGCTGTCACAGTCCAGCGCCAGCCAGCCATGACCTGTACGCACGCAGATACCGTAATCCGGTTCGTTCGACCAGCGGGCAAAGTCACGCTCGGTTACTACGTGCTCGGTCCAGTCCTTGATTCCAATAGCCATGCGGTCGCGGTTATACAGGCTTGGCGTTTTGCCAAGCATTTTGAGTTTGCTATTCGGGGATATGGTCGCGCCCGGGTTGCACACTACCGGCAGCAGCTGGTCAGTACGCCCCAGCACCAGATCGAAGTGGAACCATTCGTCAGGCGTCGCCCCCCAGATCTTTTTCTCTGGCATGGGTTACGCCTTTTTGCCGTTTTGTGAGCCGTGCAGAAGCCAGTTGGGGTCGCAATCAAGCGCAACGGATATTTCAAGAAGGTAACGCGGGCGGGAGATAACACCGCTTTCGATCCTATTGATAGCCTGCTGGCTAACCCCTGTTAGCTCAGCCAATGTGACCTGTGTCATTTTGAGCTCTTTACGACGCTCTTTTAATCGGGTAGCCAGAGTCATAGTTATCACCTCATACAATTTTAGTGGTATTTAGCAACAACTAACCATGTTTGTCAAATACAACAAAAATTGTATTAATAGATACAGGAATACTTTAAACCATGGAGAGGTGAAATTATGTTTTTGAAACCAGGGGAACAAGAGATGTCCTTAGCTGCTCGCTTTAAAACACGCCGTTTAGAATTAGGTATGACTCAGGTTGAGGTCGCAAAGACTGCCGGTGTGAGTCAGCAGTCTATAGAATCAATAGAAAGTGGCCGTACCCGAAAGCCTCGCAACCTTCTCGACCTGGCTAAGGCACTGAAATGCAGCCCGGACTGGCTGCTTAACGGTAAAAACATAATGCCTCTCACTGAAATCAGTACCAGAAGAATCCCTGTGTTGAGTTACGTACAAGCGGGTTGTCTCACTGAAGCAAGAGACGTTACTGACCTGACAGGAGAGTTTGAATATGTTCTGGCTGATGCAGACGTACCCGAAACATGCTTCGCTCTTCGCATCGATGGCGACAGCATGCAACCGGAATTTAAAGAGGGCGATATAGTTATCATCGATCCGGATCTGTGTCCAACCCCAGGAGAATTCGTGGTTGCCAAGAACGGCGGCCATGAAGCCACATTCAAAAAATACCGACCGCTGGGAATAGGCGTTGATGACTTTGAGCTAGTTCCGCTTAACCCTGACTATCCTGTTTTGCGCAGTGCTGACATGAAGTTACAGATTATTGGTGTCATGATTGAGCATCGTATTTACCGTCGTAAACGCTAAAACCCCGCCTCCGCTGGAGGGCTCCGCAGCCCTCCTCACACCTATCTTGTAAAATCTTACAAACTAAATTCATTTAAATATCAATAGCGTGGTATTTTCATACCCAAAAATACCACATTTGTGGTTTACACATTACAACTCAAATTGTAGATTTAATCCCAAGAAGTAATTGCTCTTTAACAAACAGAACCGCGTGACAGGTAAGCCGCTGTGCTCCTGGCAAAACGAAATGGCACCCGATGGGATCGAGGTAAGCGCCGAGTCCGTATGCGTACGGTAAGCGTAGAGGACCACACCGCGACGAGCTGATAAGTCACGCAAGTTGAAACGCCCCGATGATGGGGCGCTTAGTTTCTTTAACTCTGGTTGCCGGAAAGGTACCCATGCTTAAAGAAATTACTGGTTGTAAGGATCGTAATCCGTGATTGCCTTCCCCGGATTTTCATCTTCAGAAGGCAGTCGAGCCTCTAAAGCATTTCGGTTGAACAGATAGGAAGCCCTACAGTGCGAACAAACCATATTAACGGCTCGCCCAAGGCCTGGCTTAGTAACCAGACCTTCCGCTTGCAATATAGATTTTCTCTTTTGCTCGTAGCAATTGGGACAAATATAAACCGGAGATTGGTCAGCATCTGCAGAAAGCTTGCTGCGATAGACCAGAGTACCCCGCATAGGCTGGTAAAGTTCATAGCTCGCCGCTTCAGCGGCCCAGTTCTCTTGTTTTACTTTCTCATTTTCCAGTTCAACAATTTTCTCCTTAGCCGCAATCAGCAGCTCCTGAAGCGACATTTGCTGCATCTGAACATCCATTAGCTTATCGAGTAGGGTGTGCGTCTTCTCTTTAACTGCATAGTCGACAGTCAGATTCTGAATCTCTCTTGCTGCTCCAACCGCGCCTTTAATTGCTCCTCCCACACCGGATAACGATTCAGTTATCCGGGAAAGAATTCCTTTTTCTTCAGACATATCTAATCACTCTCAAACTGTAGGGGTGAAGAGATATTAGACGATTTCTCACTGTAGGGGTACAGGGAGAACCACCTCGCCTGATGTGGTTAAAAGCAGGCACTCGATGATATCCATTGCATTGCTCTGTGTAGTCTTTGCCCGCCTCCCATGACGGGCTTTTTTTATGCCTGAAAGCGCATTCGATGTAGTGCGCTCCCCGACATGAAAAGGAGCACTACCGATGAAACCTGAACACCTCCACCGGCTGACGGGGCGCGACGTGCTCCGCTGGCGCCGCAAACAATTCGACATCTTCACCGGTCTGGCCCTCGCTACTGCGTTCGGCCTGGCTATTACCTTCATTCTCCTTGTAGCGAGGACCGCAGTATGAGCTTAGAAACAAATCTGGAACTTAATAACCAGCTGGTAACCCGTAACAACGAATTACTGGAACGCCTTATCACCGCGCTGGCCTCTGGCGTCGCTCTTCGTCCGGACACCGTGGCGCAGGTGCAGGAATACCGCGAATTGGTACCGGAAACCAAAGCGGAAAATACCGTTATCCGCAAAGTTACGCTGGACGATCTGGAGTTCAGCGACATTATCGCCCTGGCTGCATTCTACCCAGACGCGCAAGAGCTCAGCGAAATTATGGTCCAGCGCGTTGTTGATTACCGGGACACCGAAGGCGATAAGCGCGTTGTGCAGATCGACGCTCTGGACAGCGCCCTGCAGGGCGTTAAACGCGCTGGCCATCTGAACAAGCCAGCGCTACTTGACCTGTCGCGTAACATTCTGCGCTTCTGGGATGATTTACCGACCATCGCGGCACGCCGTGACTTTGCCGAGCGTTTACTGGACGCACCAACTGACGGGCGCCATGAAGTGAAGCCGAAGAAGGCTGACAGCAAAGACGAAGAACGCACAGGGCCGTTCTACTGCAAGAACGTTGATGGCTCCGCCGCCAGCGAGCTACACACCTTACGCAAGCTGAACGAACTGCTTAAAAAGGGCCATATCGAGATCACCAAAGTTGAATACCTCCAGTTGCAGGAAGATTTCGCGCGTAAAAACGCGGCAAAAGGCGGTACCGAAACGAGTGATGATGCCGGGGATAATGCTGGCGAACAGGCCGATTTTGCAGCGCTACGTAAAAAGGCCGAAGGGTTGATCCTCCAGCTGGCGAAAGGTGGTTACCGTGCCGAAGCTGTGGCGATTCTGGAGAAACAGGGTGCCAAAAAACTCGGCGAAGTTGCTGACGAGAACCTCGCAGACGTGATCGCTCAGGCTGAAAAAGCACTGGAGGGTTAATCATGCCAGACGTTCATGCACGACTTTCCCCGTCTTCAGCGCATCGGTGGATGCGCTGCCCCGGTAGTCTGGCGCTGGAGGCTACGCAACCGGATAAAAGCTCTTCATTCGCAGAAGAAGGTACAGCAGCGCACGCGCTTGGCGAAAAGGTGCTGCGCAACCGTCAAAGCCACCCGGAGCATTATGCGGGTTGCAATGTCGCTATGTTCCTCGGCTCTTATCCTCTTGCTGAGCACCCGGATGATACTTCTGGCCCGCAGGTAGATGAGGAAATGGTCGAAGCCGTTGGCCGTTACGTCGACACCGTCTGGGCGCTGTCGCAGGGCAATGAGCTGCTGGTCGAGCAGCGTGTCGACTTCTCCCATATCGTGGGCATAGAAGAGTCCTTTGGTACCGCCGACGGCGTAATCATCGCGGGCAACGAGCTGCAGATCCACGACCTGAAATACGGTAAGGGTGTGCGCGTCGATGCTGAGCAAAACGAGCAGCTGCAGCTATATGCCCTGGGCGCGCTGGAGCAGTTCAGCTTGCTGTACGACTTCGAGACGGTGCGCCTGTTCATCCACCAGCCACGACTTAACCACGTTTCAGAGTGGACCCTTACGGTGGAAGAGCTCCAGGCGTTCGGCGAACGGGCGCAGGAAGCGGCAGCCAGTGTGATCGTGATGTTCAACATCGCCGATTGCGAAGGTGTCGAAACCCTGCCGCTGGAAAACTTTACACCGGGTGAAAAACAATGCCGATTCTGCAAAGCCAGCGCCATCTGTGCCGCGAGGGGGCAACTGCACTTTGACACTATCGCTGGTGATTTCGTCGACCTGACGCAACCTACTGGCAAGCAGCTGGCGGAAGCAGTTAAGCGTGTGCCACTGCTCACCGCCGAACAGCTGGCAGAGGTATACAGCCAGGCCGATTTTATCGAATCGTGGCTAAAGACTGTGCGCGACCGGGTGAACAGTGAGCTGAACGCCGGGCATCCGGTACCGGGCTTTAAGCTGGTTACTGGCAAACAGGGTAATCGTGCCTGGAGTGATGAAGAAGCTGCCCGCGCGCTGCTGAAAGACCAGTTCCGCTATAAAACTGAGGAGGTTTTCGATCTTAAGCTGATTAGCCCAACCAAAGCCGAGAAGCTCATTAAAAAGGCCAGCCCTCGCCGCTGGACGAAAGTCGAAGCGCTGATCACCCGCGCTAACGGTAAGCCCACCGTCGCCCCCGAATCCGACCCGCGCCCGGCGCTCAATATCAACCCTGTTAACGATTTCGACGACGTGTCCGACGACGCGCTCGCCGCAGACCTCATCTGATTAAGGAACGACTCCATGAAAATTAAACTGAACAACCTCCGTCTGGCTTTCCCTGCTCTGTTCGAAGCAAAAACCGTAAACGGCGAAGGCGACCCGCGCTTCTCTGCTGTTTTCCTGATGGATCCGAAACATCCACAACTGGAAGAAATCCGCAAAGCGCTAAAACAGGTAGCGAAGGAAAAATGGGGTGAGAAGTGGGAAACCATTTACGGCCAGCTGGAGAAAAAGCTCAACCTCTGCCTGCATGATGGTGACGAGAAAGCCGAATACGAGGGCTTCCCGGGCAACTTCTTCCTGAATGCTGCCAACAAAGCGCGCCCGGCAGTCATTGATCGCGACCGTTCTCCACTCATCCAAGCTGATGGGCGTCCTTATGCCGGCTGCTACGTCAACGCGGTGATCGACATCTGGGCGCAGGACAACAACTTCGGCAAACGCGTTAACGCATCGCTGGGCGGTGTCCAGTTCCTGCGTGACGGTGATGCATTCGCTGGCGGTGGTGTTGCCGCCCCAGACGACTTCGACGACATCAGCGAAGGTGCTGACGCCGACGCGCTGATTTAATTAAAAACTAAAAACGCCCCTGAAGGGGCGTTTAATACGGCTCCAGAGTTATATCAACCCCGTTGAGATGCCTGTAGCGAAGTTTCGAGAAAACGATTAACCACGAATTCACCTTTAACGTCGCTCCAAAACTCACAATCGTAGGTCTGTAAATCAGGACCATTTAGCTCCGTGTTATGCCCCATAAATTCTGAAACAACAATCATATCGGGTCCTTCGTTTGTAGCGTGAGCAACACGATCACCGATCTTAAATTTAGCCATATCTTTAATTCCTTATTGATTTTGCTGATGTGTAGAACCAACAAGATATTACTGATACTTCAACCCCTTAACAACGGTTTAAACCATGTCTGAAACCATTCTCTGGGGCGACCTGGAAACCTACTGCGAGATACCCATCACGAACGGCACGCACGCTTATGCGGAAGGTGTCGAGGTGATGCTGTTTGCCTGGGCCATCGGCGACGAACCGGTTAGCGTCTGGGACGCTGACAGCTGGCGAACCTATTCCCGGCAGGCTTCAGAAGGCTATCGCCGACCCCGACACCCTGCTTTATTTCCACAATTCGCACTTTGACCGCACGGTGCTGCGCCATTCAATACCGCGGCTGGCCCCTGATGTAACACGCTGGCGCGACACAATGGTGCAGGCGCTGGCGCACGGCCTCCCCGGCGCGCTGGGCGCACTCTGCGAGGTGCTCGGCGTCCCACAGGACAAGGCGAAGGACAAAGAAGGTAAAGCGCTTATCCAGCTGTTCTGCAAGCCACGTCCGAAGAATAGCAAACTGCGCCGGGCCACCAGCAAAACCCACCCGGAAGAATGGCGACGCTTTGTTGCTTACGCCGGGCTGGATATCGAGGCCATGCGCGAAGTGCATAAGCGCCTGCCGAAGTGGAATTATAAGGGGGCAGAGCTGGCGCTCTGGCATCGTGACCAGCAGATCAACGACCGCGGCGTCTGCATGGATGTGCAGCTCGCGCAGGCGGCGATCGAGGCGGTAGACCTTGAACAAAAACGCCTGGCGAAACGCACGCAGGTGATGACCGACGGCGAAGTGCAGGCGGCCACGCAGCGCGACGCATTGATTAAGCACATTGTCGAATCGTACGGTGTGGAGCTGCCGGACATGCAGCGCAGCACGCTGGAGCGTCGTATGGCGGATCCTGATTTGCCGTCGGCGGTGAAAGAGCTGCTGGCTATTCGCCTACAGGCCAGCACCACCAGCACCAGTAAGTACAAATCGCTGATGAAGGGTGTGAGCAGTGACGGGCGTCTGCGCGGCACGCTGCAGTTCTGCGGGGCATCGCGAACCGGGCGCTGGGCCGGGCGGTTGTTCCAGCCCCAGAACCTGCCCCGCCCTTCGCTTGAGCAGGACCAGATAGACGAGGGCATCGAGGCGCTGAAAGCTGGATGCGCCGATCTGCTGTTCGATAACATCATGGAGCTGACCAGCTCGGCGCTGCGCGGCTGCATCATGGCCCCCGCGGGCAAAAAGCTGGTGGTTAGCGACCTGTCGAATATCGAGGGGCGAAAACTTGCCTGGCTTGCCGGCGAGCAGTGGAAGCTGGACGCATTCCGGGAGTACGACGAGGGAACCGGGCCAGACCTGTATAAACTGGCCTACGCCCGCGCCTTCAATATCTCGCCGGACGATGTTGATAAATACCAGCGTCAGATCGGCAAGGTGATGGAGCTGGGCCTCGGCTTTGGCGGTGGCGTCGCGGCTTTTCTTACCTTCGCTCTGGTCTACGGCCTCGACCTCGACGAACTGGCGAACGCCGCGCTGGCGAACGCCGCGCTGCCGAACATTCCCCGCGATGTCATCCGCGAGGCGAAAAGCTGGTACGACGAATCGGTTAAACGTAAGTCGACGTTTGGCCTGTCCGAGCGTGTATTCATCGCCTGTGACTCGCTCAAGCGCCTGTGGCGCCGGGCGCATCCCGCGACCTGCGATTTCTGGTACGAGCTCGAGCGCACCGTCCGCACCGCCATCGCTACCCCCAAAAAGACGCTGTACTGCGGTTATCTGAAAGTCCGACGTGATGGCGCATGGCTGCGCATCCAGCTGCCATCCGGGCGCGCACTCTGTTATCCGTCCCCGTCCATCGATAAGGGGAATGTCACCTATCAGGGCGTTAACTCCTACTCGCGCAAATGGCAGCGGCTCAAAACCTACGGCGGAAAGCTGGTGGAAAACGTCACTCAGGCGGCCGCCCGCGACGTTCTGGCCGGAAACATGCCGCTGATCGAGGATGCCGGTTACAGCATTGTGCTGACGGTACACGATGAGGTGATCACCGAAGCGCCGGACACGGACGATTTCAACAATGAAGCGCTCTCCGCGCTGCTCTCCACTAACCCCGAATGGGCGCCCGATATTCCGCTGAACGCTGGCGGCTTTGAGGCGTACCACTACCGTAAGGACTAATCGCTATGGCTGTAATAAAAACGCATACCGGAACGGTTATTACCCGCACCGGTGAAAAGCAGGTGCAACTGCATCAAAACCCCACAACGTGGGTGGCTGGCCCAAAAGAGTATTACTACAAAGACACTGGCCGCCGCGGTGGTGCTGTCGGTGTCCGCACTCGTCTGGTGCTGAGCAGCATCCGCCCGATCGAACCCATAGAAGGATAACCCTATGTCATTTAAATATCGGGACAGTCCGCTTTATTACCGGACTGCGCGGGAGGCTTTGCGCCTTGAGCAGGCCGGTGAATACGACCGGGCGGCAAAGGTCTGGTCCAAAGCCAACCGCGAATCACGTAACGAACTTAATCAGGACTGGAGCGAACGCCGGTCTGATTTTTGCCTGATGCAGAACATGCGTGAAAAGCGTAAGGCGGTGGATGATGGCGTATGAGCGTGAAAGCCTTATCGAAAAGCACCTCGTCGCCGAAGTGAAAAAGGCTGGCGGGGTCGCCTTTAAGTTCGTATCACCCGGTCGCCGCTCGGTACCGGATCGAATTGTCCTGTTACCCGGCGGCCGTCTCGTTTTCGTTGAATGTAAATCACCCGGCAAACCACCACGCGCCGACCAGCTCCGCGAGCACGAACGGCTCCGCGCGCTGGGCTTTACCGTGGTGGTGCTGGATAGCAAAAATGTTACGGAAGTGCTACCCCTAACGGCCTAATTGAGGGTTGCGAAAATTATCCGCAATTCTCAGAGCATCAGTTCTCCCACCCGGCAGCATACCTGCTTTACCAAGAATGTAGGTTGGAAATTTAGTGGGCAGGTATTCATGACGGAACCACCTACGGAATTCAGGCAGTGATTCATTAGGATAAGCGTTAATCATTTGCGGGTTTGAGGCCGCTTGGTTGAAATCATCCGGGTAATGGTGTGCACACCTTACACGTTCTCCAAAGTTTCCAGACAACCCTCTAGAGGTCCAATGTCTCGCCCAGCAGGAACCCACACTGATATCAGGCACTGTGTACATGTTGACCGCGAGTCCAGCAGTGATCAGATCAACCATTAAACCCGCTATTTCGTTGAAGACAATAAAATAACCATCCGGTACAGTGCCCGTACTTTGAATAATGGAGACACGGTCATGATAGTGGCGCCATGGATCTTCTGGTTGATAACGTAACGCGCCATAAATGTAATCACGGAGACCAACCCGCGCTAATTCACGATAGTATTGCTGAGCGGTTGCATTCGACGCCGCTTGGGATTCAAATGCATAAAATTCCAGCAGTGCCATGCAGACAATATCTGGAAACGCATAGTGGACGGACCCATTACGCATAATCGATATAAACAAGACCGGGTCACGGTAACCTGCTTGCTGCAGATAGGTGCTTATAAACTCCATTCGCCCACGGGTGAATACGCCACTTGCAAAACATTGTGCGTATTCCGTTGCAATATCAGCAATATTTGTCCGATTAACACCGCAAATTCGCGCCAAGCCGTTCTGAGTAAGGTACGGAATTCCGTTCTCCAAAACGCCCATTTCAATATCATTGAAAACCCCTTCCTGCTTGACGCCAAGATCTAAGACTGCGGGGGGTGTGGGCTGAGGCTGATTCTGTGTAGTCATCTTATTGATTTCCTTATTTTTATACCCTGAGACCTACGCCTTAGGATTAATCTTAACCTGCCTATTTATACTCCAACTTGCAAATTTTTGCGAGGTACTACTTTGAGTACAATTTTCACCCCCCGCCCTTATCAAGACCTCATCATCAACCACGAAATAGACACCTTGCGCTGCAACATCTGGGCAGGCATGGGTATGGGTAAAACCGTGGCGACGCTCACCACGCTGGAAAATCTTTTTATGGCAGGAGCGGAGACGCAGCCTGCGCTGGTTCTCGCGCCGCTGCGCGTGGCGGCCAGCACCTGGCCGGATGAAGCGGTTAAATGGGGGCATCTGCGCAATATCGAGGTGCAGCCGATTGTCGGTAATGCCAAAGCGCGCGCGGCGGCGCTGGCGAACAGCAACGCCAGCGTGTTTACCATCAACTACGACAATCTGGTCTGGCTGGTGGAAGAGCTTGGCGGCCGCTGGCCGTTCGGTACCGTCATTCCCGATGAAAGCACCCGGCTGAAATCCTTCCGGCTGCGCGGAGGTGGTAAGCGCGCGGCGGCGCTGGGTAAAGTGGCGCATAAGCATGTCCGGCGCTGGATGAATCTCACCGGTACGCCAGCGCCGAACGGCCTGGTGGATTTGTGGGGGCAGGCGTGGTTTGTGGATCAGGGGCAGCGCCTCGGGCGCACCTACGGCGCGTTTACCTCCCGCTGGTTCAACTCAATTCAGTTTCCGGGGCAGAGCTGGACGAAGCTGGAGCCGTTCGCACACTCGCAGGACGAAATACAGCGGGCGCTGGCAGACGTCACTATCTCACTGGACGCAGCCGACTGGTTCGATATCAAAGAGCCCATCCATAACGTGATCCGCGTGGACATGCCGCCGAAGGCCCGCCAGCAGTACCGCGAAATGGAAAAAGAAATGTTCCTCGAACTGAACGGAGAAGGCATCGAAGCGCCGAACGCCGCGGCGAAAACGGTGAAGTGTCTTCAAATTGCCAGCGGCGCGGTGTACACCGACGACGCCGGAAGCTGGTCAGAACTGCACGACGCGAAGCTGCAGGCGCTGGACAGCATACTGACCGAGGCAGCTGGCGCGCCGGTGCTGGTGGCCTACCACTGGAAACACGACCTTGAGCGCCTGCTTAAAGCGTTTCCCCGAGGTCGCCACCTCGACCAGGATCCACAGACGCTACGCGACTGGAATGCCGGGAAAATCCCTGTCCTGTTCGCACACCCGGCCAGCGCAGGCCACGGTCTGAATATGCAGGACGGCGGCAACATACTGGTGTTTTTCTCGCACTGGTGGGATCTGGAGCAGTACCAGCAAATTATCGAACGCATCGGACCAACCCGGCAGATTCAGGCCGGACATAACCGCCCGGTGTTCATTCACCACATTATCGCCGCCGACACTATGGACGAAATGGTGATGGAGCGGCGCAACTCAAAACGAACAGTGCAGGACATCCTGCTCGATGCCATGAAAAAGAGAGGTATAGCATGACACCGGTTATCTCTGACACCGACCTGATTAACCTCAAAGAGGTTGAGCGCTCTGTTGGCCTGAAAAAATCCAGTATTTATGAGCGCATCAGTAATAACGAGTTTCCGAAGCCTAAGAAGCTCGGGAGCCGAACCTCCCGCTGGGTACGCGGCGAGGTCGAAGAGTGGAAAAAACAGTTTCTATAGCCGGGTAAAGCCTGGTAAAAAAGTCATGAAGCGAATTAGTAGTTTTATTGGCTGTGGCATACCCTCTGTTACCTCGTCAATAGTTGGCATTCTTCGGCTCGCGTCTTTTATAACAGCACGAAGAAAATTAACATCCGGACTAAGTTCGATCTCTTCATCTAGTGCTTTAAGCTTTATCGTTATTTCTGCTATTTCAGATAACCCATGACTTATAGCCTCATTACTTTGCACTTCTGAGAGAATTCTTCTTTCATGGTAGCTTAATTGTTCTCGAAGAAATAGAGCCATACTAGCTTTTTTTACTAACAGCTCCATTTCTTTCCTTTTTTTCTCAAGCTCAATCAATTCATCTTGAGTCGATGTTTTATCAGTTTGAAGAGCCTTTAAATCTGCTATAGTTTTTGTTATTGATTGAAGGGATGACGTTTCAATTTGTTCTAGGTCAGATTGGGTTAGAGAGGGTTTCGTCAATGCGTATATACAGACGACAGTCATGATAAAGCCAATAATAGCCATGCCTGCTAAATAATTGGATAAAATCTTATTATCGAAATAAAGCCATATCCCGCCAACAAAAAAATACAGGATACTAACCCAAGCTAAAACCTTACAAAAATACCGCATACTATCCCCTCAGAGCAAAGTAATTTTATCAATATAATCCGCATACCACTGTATCATTTCCCGACGCCCTTCCATATACAGGGCATGGTTATAAACACCGCGTATATTGTTCTTGTCCACGTGAGCAATCTGGAGTTCAACCCAGTCAGAGTTGAATCCTTTATCGTTCAGGATGGTGCTGAACGTATGCCGGAAGCCATGCCCTACTACCCTCCCCTTATACCCCAGCGTGTGGATCATCCTGTTTATTGTGTTCTCGCTCATGACCTTTGACGGGTCATTCCTGCCAGGGAACATATTCACGTATCGACCTGTCAGACCGTGCAACTCCTTCAGCAAGACAACAAGCTGATCGGAGAGCGGTACCAGGTGCGGGCGGTCCATCTTCATAAATTCGGCGGGTATCTCCCATAGCCGATTATCGAAGTCTACCCATTCCCATTTTGAATGCCGCAGTTCGTAAGTACGCAGCCCCGCCAGCATCATGATCTGCAACCCCAGCCGGGGCAGCGGGCTCCCCTTGTAACTCTCAAGCGCCGCAAGAAAATCGGGCAGTTCTTCCGGCGTCAGGAACGGGAAGGACTCTCCTTTATGCCCGGTCATTGCGCTGTTCAGTTCGCTGACGGGGTTATACTTCGCACGCCCGGTCGCAACTGCATAACTGAAAACTTCACCGCACCACCGGCGCGTTTTGGCTGCTTTCTCGGTTGCACCGCGATTCTCAATTTTACGCAGCGCCGTCAACATCTGGACAGGCTCGATTTCAGCAACTGGCAGCTTACCCACAACTGGGAAAATATCTTTGTTGAATGCTTCTAGAATGTCAGAGGCATAGCCAGGCGACCAGCGCGGCTTCTTGAATTCGTGCCATTCTGTGGCAATCTCTTTAAACGTGATCGTCTTTGCTGCCGCAGCTGCGGCATGGCTTTTGACCTTCACCGGGTCAACACCTGCTGCAACATTCCGCCTGGCCTCGTCTCGCTTTTCGCGAGCAGCCGCCAGCGAAACAGCCGGGTACACACCGAGCGCCAGCATCTTTTCTTTACCGGCGAAGGTATAGCGATAACGCCAGTATTTTGCCCCACTGGTTTTCACCAGCAGGATAAGTCCGTTACCGTCTGGCAGCTTGTAGTCTTTCTCCGCAGGCTTTGCCGTCTCGACCTGTCGCGCGTTTAGTTTCATAGGTACCCGCCTCAAACTCAGATACCCGTTTATGTACCCGTTTTAAATTTGGATTGCAACGGTAAAAGGTGGATAACGGCGGACAAACAGAACAGCCAACACCGCGAAAAACAAGGAAGAATGGACGATTGGGGATGGTGCCGGATGAAATGATGGTGCCGATAATAGGAGTCGAACCTACGACCTTCGCATTACGAATGCGCTGCTCTACCAACTGAGCTATATCGGCCCTGAAAGGACATGTTCACGAACGTGAATCACGGTGGGCAAGGTTAAAACTAACCGGGCGATGCGTCAATGGCCTTGTGAATCAAATGGCTACTTTTGCATCACCCGGTTTTATTTACGCACGAATGGTGTAATCACCAATGCCGATCCACTTGTAAGTGGTCAGTGCTTCCAGCCCCATTGGGCCACGCGCGTGGAGTTTTTGTGTGCTTACCGCCACTTCCGCACCCAGACCAAACTGGCCGCCGTCGGTAAAACGCGTAGAGGCGTTAACGTAAACAGCGGACGAATCCACTTCGTTAACAAAACGCTGGGCGTTGCGCATATCGCGGGTCAGGATCGCATCGGAGTGTTGTGTGCCGTGTTCACGAATATGGGCGATGGCATCGTCAAGATCGCTGACGATTTTGACGTTCAAATCTAATGACAGAAACTCATCGTCATACTCTTCGGCTTTAACAGCAACCACCTTCGCAGGGCCTGCCTGCAACTGCGCCAGTGCAGCTGCATCTGCGTGTAATGTCACGCCGCTTTCCGCCATTTGTTTGCTTAATGCGGGCAGGAAGCTATCGGCGATGTTTTTATTCACCAGCAACGTTTCAACCGTATTACATGTGCTCGGACGCTGAGTTTTCGCGTTGACGATCACTTTTAATGCTTCAGCGATCTCTACACTTTCATCAACGTAAATATGGCATACGCCTATACCACCTGTGATCACCGGGATTGTCGACTGTTCACGGCACAGTTTATGCAAACCAGCGCCACCACGCGGGATCAGCATGTCGATGTATTTATCCATACGCAGCATTTCACTGACCAGCGCACGGTCAGGATTATCAATCGCCTGCACGGCACCCGCCGGTAAGCCGCAGGATTTCAGGGCGTCCTGAATCACCGCCACCGTTGCAGCGTTAGTGCGACACGTTTCTTTGCCACCGCGCAGGATCACCGCATTACCGGTTTTCAGGCACAGCGAAGCGACATCAACCGTCACGTTCGGGCGCGCTTCATAAATCACGCCAATAACCCCCAGCGGTACGCGACGACGCTCAAGACGCAGGCCGCTGTCCAGTACGCCGCCATCGATTACCTGCCCCACCGGATCGGCGAGGTTGCACACCTGACGTACATCGTCGGCAATGCCTTTCAGCCGTGCGGGCGTCAGTGCCAGACGGTCAAGCATCGCTTCGCTAAGGCCATTGGCTCGCGCGTCAGCAACATCCTGGGCGTTAGCGTTGAGGATGATTTCGCTTTGTGCTTCCAGTTCATCGGCGATTTTTTCCAGCACGCGATTTTTTTCGCGGCTGGAGAGTTGCGCTAATTTATACGAGGCTTGCTTCGCGGCAATGCCCATTTGTTCCAGCATCAGCCTGCTCCTTAACGGGTAATCATGTCATCACGGTGAACGGCAACCGGGCCGTATTCATATCCCAGTATTGCATCAATTTCTTGCGAGTGGTGTCCGGCAATACGGCGTAATGCATCGCTGTTGTAACGACTGACGCCGTGGGCGATATCGCGGCCTTCGAGGTTGCAAATGCGGATGACTTCACCACGCGAGAAATTGCCAGTCACGCTTTTAATGCCTTTCGGCAACAGGGAGCTGCCGCGTTCCAGAATGGCGGCAGTTGCCCCTTCATCTACCGTGATTTCACCCGCCGGCGGCGCACCGAAAATCCAGCGTTTACGGTTTTCAAGCGGAGTCGCCTGGGCATGGAACAGCGTACCGACGGAAATGCCTTCCATCACATCACCAATAACGCCCGGCTTGCTGCCCGCGGCAATAATGGTGTCGATACCCGCACGGCAAGCCACGTCAGCGGCCTGCAATTTGGTACTCATGCCGCCAGTTCCGAGGCCTGAAACGCTGTCACCGGCAATCGCGCGCAGTGCGTCATCAATGCCGTAAACATCTTTAATCAGTTCTGCCTGCGGATTGCTGCGCGGGTCAGCGGTATACAAACCTTTTTGATCGGTCAGCAGCAACAGTTTATCGGCACCCGCAAGAATCGCCGCCAGCGCAGAAAGGTTATCGTTATCGCCGACCTTAATCTCTGCCGTAGCGACAGCATCGTTCTCATTGATTACCGGAACGATATTGTTATCGAGCAACGCTCGCAGGGTGTCGCGGGCGTTCAGGAAGCGTTCACGGTCTTCCATATCAGCACGGGTCAGCAGCATTTGCCCGACGTGAATGCCATAAATCGAAAACAGCTGTTCCCACAGTTGAATCAGTCGACTCTGCCCTACCGCCGCCAGCAGTTGTTTCGAGGCGATGGTCGCTGGCAGTTCCGGGTAACCCAGGTGCTCACGTCCGGCGGCGATCGCGCCCGACGTCACAATAACAATCCGATGCCCGGCGGCATGTAACTGCGCGCACTGGCGAACAAGTTCAACGATATGGGCACGGTTCAGACGGCGCGATCCGCCTGTTAGCACACTGGTGCCGAGTTTTACCACCAGCGTCTGGCTGTCACTCATGATTCTCTGCCATTCAATTTTAGGAAAAATGATATCAAACGAACGTTTTAGCAGGACTGTCGTCGGTTGCCAACCATCTGCGAGCAAAGCATGGCGTTTTGTTGCGCGGGATCAGCAAGCCTAGCGGCAGTTGTTTACGCTTTTATTACAGATTTAATAAATTACCACATTTTAAGAATATTATTAATCTGTAATATATCTTTAACAATCTCAGGTTAAAAACTTTCCTGTTTTCAACGGGACTCTCCCGCTGAATATTCGCGCGTTAATTAAAATCAGGAATGAAAATGAAAAAGAGCACTCTGGCATTAGTGGTGATGGGCATTGTGGCATCTGCATCTGTACAGGCTGCAGAAATATATAATAAAGACGGTAATAAACTGGATGTCTATGGCAAAGTTAAAGCCATGCATTATATGAGTGATAACGCCAGTAAAGATGGCGACCAGAGTTATATCCGTTTTGGTTTTAAAGGCGAAACACAAATTAACGATCAACTGACTGGTTATGGTCGTTGGGAAGCAGAGTTTGCCGGTAATAAAGCAGAGAGTGATACTGCACAGCAAAAAACGCGTCTCGCTTTTGCCGGGTTGAAATATAAAGATTTGGGTTCTTTCGATTATGGTCGTAACCTGGGGGCGTTGTATGACGTGGAAGCCTGGACCGATATGTTCCCGGAATTTGGTGGCGATTCCTCGGCGCAGACCGACAACTTTATGACCAAACGCGCCAGCGGTCTGGCGACGTATCGGAACACCGACTTCTTCGGCGTTATCGATGGCCTGAACTTAACCCTGCAATATCAAGGGAAAAACGAAAACCGCGACGTTAAAAAGCAAAACGGCGATGGCTTCGGCACGTCATTGACATATGACTTTGGCGGCAGCGATTTCTCCATTAGTGGGGCCTATACCAACTCAGATCGCACCAACGAGCAGAACCTGCAAAGCCGTGGCACAGGCAAGCGTGCAGAAGCATGGGCAACAGGTCTGAAATACGATGCCAATAATATTTATCTGGCAACTTTCTATTCTGAAACACGCAAAATGACGCCAATAACTGGCGGCTTTGCCAATAAGACACAGAACTTTGAAGCGGTCGCTCAATACCAGTTTGACTTTGGTCTGCGTCCATCGCTGGGTTATGTCTTATCGAAAGGGAAAGATATTGAAGGTATCGGTGATGAAGATCTGGTCAATTATATCGACGTCGGTGCTACGTATTATTTCAACAAAAATATGTCAGCGTTTGTTGATTATAAAATCAACCAACTGGATAGCGATAACAAATTGAATATTAATAATGATGATATTGTCGCGGTTGGCATGACGTATCAGTTTTAATGAATATTGCCGGATGTGATGCATCCGGCACATTTCACTCACGCCGTTAACTTCACCGGCTCGTCACGAAAATCATCCGCCGGTTCCAGCTTCAGATTCAGCGTCGTCAGCAGTTCACGCAGCTTCTCGTGAAACTCACGCAGGGTGTGCTCCAGTCGTTCAACCACTTCAGTGTCTTTTACCGGAACACTCTTCCAGTCGCCTGCTTTATCGAACAGACCAAACTGGTAACTGTAGGTAAAACGGGATTCCTGCGCTTCCAGCTCCATCCACCAGCCCCAGAATTCACGCACTTCCGGTGCCGGTTTCACGTTGACGCATACAGCCAGACAATCGAAAAAGAATCGATTATCTTCGCACTTACCTTCACGAATATACGGGCCTAGTGCGGTAAATTTTTTGATCAATCTGCTCTTCGGGTGTCCACTCGGTAACGTCATTGCTATCTCCTGTTGTGATGCAACTGTTTTACCAAATTGGCAAAATTTAGCAAATTTTTAACACAAGCGTTTTTCGATCCAGTCGGTGATTTCCTGAAGACCTTTGTCAAAATTCCGATACACCGGGTTAAATGGGATCTCTAATAATTTACCGTCAGCAGATGATGAGGTGATTAAGCGTGAGTCCTCTTCCGGGCTGAACGGATCGTTCTTCCAGTAGCCTGATAACATTGGCGTTGGGCAGCGACGTCCCAGCAATCCTTGCACTTTTAATGAATAGCGATTCAGCTCCACGCGCAACGCTTCATCGGAAGCATCATGCATCCCCAAACGACTGGCCAGAACGTCAAGATACATTTCCGGCACCTGTTGCTGGCACTTAAAATCACTCAACAGGGTATGAACTACCGGACCAAGACAGGCAACCGCTTTCAGACGCGGCGATTCAAGGTATGCCAGACGCACGGCAACGTTAGCGCCGAAACGGAAACCAAAGGCCGCGACGCGAGTGTGATCCACCCACGGTACGTTAGGCAGCGCCTTTAAGACGTGCTGATGCAACAGGCTGGAGTCCTGGGTGAGCTTCCATTTTGAAGAAAAGCCCACCGACGGCATATCAATAGTCAGCATCGCAATGCCGCGCGGCGCAAAATAACGTTCATACAGGCTGTAATAGTCCGTCTGCATCGCATCCAGACCACCACACATTAATACCGTCGGGAACGGGCCATCGCCTTTCGGCATATGCAAAAAGCCGGTGATGGGCGCACCGCCGGGTACGGTAAACTCCATCTGCCGCATCGTGCCCGGTAGACGCTGAGCGGCCTCTTCATAGGCGCGGTTTGACAAAGCCTGCGCTTGCTCGGCCAGGTCATCTCCTTTCAGATGAGGATAGGCGGCAATGTTGTACAACGTAGCCGCATGCAGCCAGTGACGACCACTGAGTTGCGGATCGTCTTCCGCACAGGCTTTTTGTTGCCACACCATCGCCTGGGTGGCCCACTCATAAATCCAGTTGCCGCCACGGTAGCCAATCACCGTATCGTATAAATCATCGTCGGTACGTTCGGCATCGCTCATCACAATACGTGCCTGGACGTCGAGGATTTCGCGTGGGTCAATGCCGCGCCAGATCCACATCAGACGGTTAATCATGCGATACCAGTGAGGGATGGTTTTACCATCAAGGGCCGACTGCACAGGCGGTTGTGCGCCGAGATTAAAGCGGCGGACTAGCGTCGAGGTTTCAGGATGTTTAAAGCGGGGTTTGAACAGGGTTTCGCTCAGGTTTGCCTGTGTCATGGATGCAGCCTCCAGAATACTTACTGGAAACTATTGTAACCCGCCTGAAGTTAAAAAGAACAACGCCCGGCAGTGCCAGGCGTTGAAAAGATTAGCGACCGGAGATTGGCGGGACGAATACGACGCCCATATCCCACGGCTGTTCAATCCAGGTATCTTGCGGGATATCAACAACATAGTCATCAACCAGCGGACGACCAGCCGGTTTTGCGAAGATGGTGACAAAGTGCGCTTTTGGATACATTTCACGAATCGCAACCGCAGTACCACCGGTATCCACCAGGTCATCAATAACGATGAAGCCTTCGCCATCGCCTTCTGCGCGTTTCAGCACTTTAAGCTCGCGCTGGTTGTCGTGATCGTAGCTGGAAATACAAACGGTATCGACATGACGAATACCCAGTTCACGCGCCAGTAACGCACCCGGTACCAGACCGCCACGGCTTACGGCAATAATGCCTTTCCATTGTTCAGAAGGCATCAGTCGGCTTGCGAGTTTACGTGCATGGATCTGCAACATGTCCCAGGTGACGATGTATTTTTCGCTCATGTGAAGTGTCCCAGCCTGTTTATCTACGGCTTAAAAAGTGTTCGAGGGGAAAATAGGTTGCGCGAGATTATAGAGATCTGGCGCACTAAAAACCAGTATTTCACATGAGTCCGCGTCTTTTTACGCACTGCCTCTCCCTGACGCGGGATAAAGTGGTATTCTCAAACATATCTCGCAAGCCTGTCTTGTGTTGACAACATTTTCTGCTAACCCTGTGACCTGCAATACTGTTTTGCGGGTGATCGACAAGGAGACTTAACGTGTCTGAACTGTCTCAATTATCTCCACAGCCGCTGTGGGATATTTTTGCCAAAATCTGTTCTATTCCTCACCCGTCCTATCATGAAGAGCAACTCGCTGAATACATTGTTGGTTGGGCAAAAGAGAAAGGTTTCCATGTCGAACGCGATCAGGTAGGTAATATCCTGATTCGTAAACCTGCTACCGCAGGTATGGAAAATCGTAAACCGGTCGTCTTACAGGCCCACCTCGATATGGTGCCGCAGAAAAATAACGACACCGTGCATGACTTCACGAAAGATCCTATCCAGCCTTATATTGATGGCGAATGGGTTAAAGCGCGCGGCACCACGCTGGGTGCGGATAACGGCATTGGTATGGCCTCTGCGCTGGCGGTTCTGGCTGACGAAAACGTGGTTCACGGCCCGCTGGAAGTGCTGCTGACCATGACCGAAGAAGCCGGTATGGACGGTGCGTTCGGCTTACAGGGCAACTGGTTGCAGGCTGATATTCTGATTAACACCGACTCCGAAGAAGAAGGTGAAATCTACATGGGTTGTGCGGGGGGTATCGACTTCACCTCCAACCTGCATTTAGATCGTGAAGCGGTTCCAGCTGGTTTTGAAACCTTCAAGTTAACCTTAAAAGGTCTGAAAGGCGGTCACTCCGGCGGGGAAATCCACGTTGGGCTGGGTAATGCCAACAAACTGCTGGTGCGCTTCCTGGCGGGTCATGCGGAAGAACTGGATCTGCGCCTTATCGATTTCAACGGCGGCACACTGCGTAACGCCATCCCGCGTGAAGCCTTTGCGACCATTGCTGTCGCAGCTGATAAAGTCGACGTCCTGAAATCTCTGGTGAATACCTATCAGGAGATCCTGAAAAACGAGCTGGCAGAAAAAGAGAAAAATCTGGCCTTGTTGCTGGACTCTGTAGCGAACGATAAAGCTGCCCTGATTGCGAAATCTCGCGATACCTTTATTCGTCTGCTGAACGCCACCCCGAACGGTGTGATTCGTAACTCCGATGTAGCCAAAGGTGTGGTTGAAACCTCCCTGAACGTCGGTGTGGTGACCATGACTGACAATAACGTAGAAATTCACTGCCTGATCCGTTCACTGATCGACAGCGGTAAAGACTACGTGGTGAGCATGCTGGATTCGCTGGGTAAACTGGCTGGCGCGAAAACCGAAGCGAAAGGCGCATATCCTGGCTGGCAGCCGGACGCTAATTCTCCGGTGATGCATCTGGTACGTGAAACCTATCAGCGCCTGTTCAACAAGACGCCGAACATCCAGATTATCCACGCGGGCCTGGAATGTGGTCTGTTCAAAAAACCGTATCCGGAAATGGACATGGTTTCTATCGGGCCAACTATCACCGGTCCACACTCTCCGGATGAGCAAGTTCACATCGAAAGCGTAGGTCATTACTGGACACTGCTGACTGAACTGCTGAAAGAAATTCCGGCGAAGTAATTATTTGATTTGCTGCCGGATGGCGTTTAATCGCCTTCCGGCAGTTTCATCCTTCATTATCCTTCGATAAAAGCCATCCCTGTAAATGTCCGTCGCGGGTTGCCACGTTCAATCTGGTGATGGAACATTCGCCGCTGCGATTTCAGCGCCGCGCTATTTTCCTGTTGCTGTTGCTCCAGCTTCCAGGCAATCAGCAATCGTGCCAGCCGCTTGTTAGCATGCTGACTACGCTCTGACTGAACCTTCACGCTAATACCGGATGCCAAATGCGTGGCGCGTACCGCCGAGTCGGTTTTATTGACATGTTGACCGCCCGGCCCCGACGAACGCAGCGTCTCATAACGGATTGCATCCGATTGTTCCTGCTCATCAGCGGTAAAACGCCCAATGCCCAGAAACCAGTTTTTGCGCCCATGATGAGGCCGATACGGACTCGGACAAATCCACTGAATAGTGCCACACCAGCTTTCGCTTAATGCCCATGCGTTATCGCCATCGAGAGAAACCAGCGCCGAACGCAGTGTGTCAGAGTAGCGGCCCGTTTCTGTTTCCAGCACCGTTACCGCGACGTCTTGCCGGGTAAAAACGACCAACAGAGAAGAACGCTGCGCCAATCGGGTAGCCGCGTCCGGGGTGTAAATCTGGCATCCCCACTACGCGCTGCATGTTGGGTAAATTTGCCGTGGTGTGTAATTGTTGGATCGCTAAACTCTCGATCCACAGGTCATCAGATGCGATGGTAAATACCGCATCGGATAAGGAACGAATATATTTGCCCATGTACCATTCCATTTATACTCGTCATACTTCAAGTTGCATGTACTGCGACTGCGTTCGTTCACCCCAGTCACTTACTTATGTAAGCTCCTGGCGATTCACTCGCTTGTCGCCTTCCTGCAACTCGAATTATTTAGAGTATATAAATATAAAAATCAGGAAATGGCAGACGAATCCAGGGCAAGAAAAAAAGAATTAATCCTGGAAAGGTCTGCAAAGAGTCATTGATAAAGGATTTGTCATGATTTACCTCCTTGCAGTTTGTGGAATCAGAAAACGCGCACATACCAGGCGGGCGTTATTTTCATTGCAAGCTGGATTTAATGTTGCGGTTTATATCGCATATAAAAATTAGTAAACCACGCTCCCCGGCATTCAACGCGCTGCTGCTTAACTGTCTGAAAACCATAACGTTCAAAAAAGGGTTTTGCGGTTATGCTTGCGTCCACCGTAAGTTCGGATTCAGACTTAATCAAAGGTTTTAACAAAGCGCTGGCAACCCCACGGCGGGTGTATTCAGGGTCAACAAATAACATATCGATATAATGTTCAATGCGGGAAATAAAACCAACCGGTTGTGCATTAATGATCGCAACCCACACTTGTGATTTCGCGAGTTTCTCCTTCCAGCGAGATTCGTCAATCTGCGCCCAGGCGGAAATTTGTTGTGGTGAATAATGCTGACTGGCGGTCATCGTAACCGCTCTAATGAAAATAGCGCATAGTTGCTGAAAATCGCCAGGCTGATAGTTTCTTATTTGTATGTTATTCATAATATAAATTCAAAAACGCATGCGAAACGCTTCTGCCATTTTCCCAATTTTATGCATTTGGTTGTTATCTCGAGCCAGTTTATGAGGTTCAGGTTTCAGAATGGCAATGAGCAACCATGCTTGCTCATCAAACGCCTCCTGACAATATACCAAATGCGCTTCGTCATTCGTTCTGCTGAATTGGCGCAACTGTGGCGGAAATGGATTATTCTCATTTGCCAGATGAATATGAGCAACTCGCTCAAATTTGATTAATGGCCAGGTAAAGGAGTCGTCGTAGAGTGCATCGCGACCAAATATATCTGGCAAAACACCGTCACGCTTATAGGAAATAAAATCCGCCGTTAACGCATCAAGTTCCTCTGCTGTAAGTTGCAGGCGAATAAGTTTTGTTTTGAATACCCGCATCCTTATTCCTTAAAGTCATTGAAATCATCATCCGTCATATCATTAAGATATTGTTCAGCGCGGCGTGTAATTTCCTCTAATCTTGCAGCACTTGGACGGAAGCGCGCCTTTATGGGCTTTTTCTCCTCTTGTTCAGCAAGCATGTCCATTAACGCTTCGAATGCGCTGGCACTTAAGAGATATCCTGCGGGGCGATTATTAGAAAGAACCGCAACCGGTTGATCAATAAAGTATTTAGCTGGGTTTTTACGTAACTCAGTGATATTGACCGATTTTTCAGCGAGAATTCGATGCATACAGTGATACCCTCATAATAATGCACACCAGAATATACATAATAGTATACATCATAATCCCAGCACCAGTTGTCTTTCCATTTGCGGGTCAAGCAACGTCACATGCAGCCCCACCAGACGCACACCGCGCCCGCCGCGGCGTTCATCCCAGGTTTTACGCGCGGTGGCGATTAGATCAGCTTTATTCAGCCGCGGCCAGACGTGCTCCTGGGTGGTTTGCTGAAAATCGTCGAACTTTAATTTCACCCCCTGGCGAGCAATCAGTAAATCAGGTTTTACCTTTGCCAGACGGCGTTCAAGTTCCGGATACAGCCGCTCGATAATCGCTTCACATTCAGACCAGTGATGAATATCTTCCGCCATCGTGCGTTCCACGCCGACGGATTTTCGCAACCGTTCGCTGTTAACATCGCGTTCGTCAATCCCCTGACTACGCTCCCACAAAATGCGGCCAAATTTGCCAAAGCGTTTAAGCAGCATCACCAGATCACACTTTTGTACATCACCGCAGGTCCGCAGCCCCATCGCTTCCAGTTTTGCCGCTGAGACTTTGCCGACGCCGGGGATTTTTGCCAGCGGTAAGGTTTGTAAAAATGCCGGAACTTCTGCCGGCGTAATCACAAACTGGCCGTTGGGTTTATTCATGTCGGAGGCGATTTTGGCGAGAAACTTTACTGGTGCCACGCCCGCAGACGCCGTCAGTTGCAGCTCGTTGAAGATTGTCTGGCGGATTTCCTGGGCGATGAGGGTCGCAGAACCGTGGCAATGGACGCTATCGGTGACATCGAGATAAGCCTCATCCAGTGACAACGGTTCAATGCGCGAGGTGTAGCGCGAGAAGATTTCACGGATATGATTTGAGGCTTCTTTGTAGGCGTCAAAGCGCCCCGGAAGCAAGGTGAGATGTGGGCATAATTTGAGCGCCATCCCTGTCGGCATAGCGCTACGTACGCCAAATTTACGCGCGGGATAATTGGCGGTGCTGATCACCCCCCGACGTTCGCGGCTGCCGCCAATAGCAATAGGGATATCGCGCAGGGCGGGATTGTCGCGCATCTCCACTGCGGCGAAAAAGCAGTCCATATCCACATGAATGATTTTACGCATTGCTCACCTCTCAACACTGGTAAAGTATACAGTGATTTCAGGGTTTGAGAAATGCGTAAAGATTCAGCATTTAACGCGTTCGCTGCGAAAGCACCTGCTGCTTATCCAGCTTTTGCACCAGCGGCTGCACCACTTTATCCCCATGCTGACCAAAGTATTGATACAGCGTATCGGACGCACTTTTGGTCAGCACCATAATCTCAATGCGCCGGTTGCCCGCGCTTTGCGGATTTTTGGAATCCAGCAGCATCTGGTCCGCCATTGCGCTTACCTGCATCACTTTATCTTCCGGCATTCCGGCCTCTTCCAGCACCCGACGAGCCGAAAGCGCGCGGTCACCCGAAAGGTTCCAGTTGTTGTAGATATTGTTTTTGTAGGCCATCGCATCGGTATGCCCGGTAATAATAATTTTATTATCGAGCGAGTCGAACACTGGCGCGAGCTCCACCAGCAGCGTTTTAAAGAACGGCATAATCTTCGCGCTGCCGCGTTCAAACATATTGCGGTTCTGGTCGTCTTTAATCAGCACGCGTAATCCCTGGGGAACAATCTCCATCTCCAGATTCGCTTCCATATGCGCATCACGGGCAATGGTGTTGATACTGGTTGCCAGCTCACCAAGCTCGGTGGCGGATTTCTTCTTCAGCAGCGCCGTTTTCTCATTCACATCACGCGCTTTTTTCTCCGTCTCTTCCGGCACCGCCACGGTGGCAGGTTTTGGCGGATGAGACGGGCTGATTTTATTTAACGGCGACAGCCCACCACCGTTAAAAATCGACTGCCCGTGCAGCGCGGCGATAATGCTTTCACGCTCGGATTTACTGACGCTGTTGACAATCAACTTTATTGTCGTCACCAAAGGGGCCGAGCGTATTTCCGAGGTTTCTGCCCGCTTTACCTTAGACGCGATGCCCGGCAAACAGATGGCGATTGACGCCGATCTTAACGCCGGATTGATCAACCAGGCGCAGGCGCAAACCCGGCGTAAAGATGTTGCCAGCGAGGCCGATTTCTACGGCGCGATGGACGGGGCATCGAAGTTTGTGCGCGGGGACGCCATCGCCGGGATGATGATTCTGGCGATCAACCTGATCGGCGGCGTCTGTATCGGGATCTTCAAATACAACCTGAGCGCCGATGCTGCCTTCCAGCAGTATGTGCTGATGACCATCGGCGACGGCCTGGTGGCGCAGATCCCTTCCCTGCTGCTCTCCACCGCGGCGGCGATTATCGTCACCCGCGTCAGCGACAACGGCGATATCGCCCATGACGTGCGTAACCAGCTGCTGGCAAGCCCGTCGGTGCTCTACACCGCCACCGGGATTATGTTCGTGCTGGCGGTGGTACCGGGAATGCCGCCCCTGCCGTTTTTGCTGTTCAGCGCCCTGCTTGGTTTTACCGGCTGGCGGATGAGCAAACAGCCGCTGGCGGCGGAGGCGGAAGAGAAAAGCCTCGAAACGCTGACCCGCACCATCACCGAAACCAGCGAGCAGCAGGTCAGTTGGGAAACCATTCCGCTGATCGAGCCTATCAGTTTAAGCCTCGGTTACAAACTGGTGGCGCTGGTGGACAAAGCACAGGGTAACCCGCTCACCCAGCGGATTCGCGGCGTGCGGCAGGTGATTTCTGACGGCAACGGCGTGCTGCTGCCGGAGATCCGCATTCGGGAAAACTTCCGCCTTAAGCCCAGTCAGTACGCCATTTTCATCAACGGCATAAAGGCTGATGAAGCGGATATTCCGGCGGATAAACTGATGGCCCTGCCCTCCAGCGAAACCTACGGCGAGATTGACGGCGTGCAGGGGAACGACCCGGCGTACGGGATGCCGGTCACCTGGATCCAGGCGGCGCAGAAAGCGAAGGCGCTGAATATGGGGTATCAGGTGATCGACAGCGCCAGCGTGATCGCTACCCATGTAAATAAGATTGTGCGCAGCTATATTCCTGATTTGTTTAACTATGATGATATTACGCAGTTGCATAACCGTTTATCGTCGACGGCACCGCGTCTGGCGGAAGATTTGAGCGCGGCGCTCAATTACAGCCAGTTGCTGAAAGTGTACCGGGCGCTGCTGACCGAAGGCGTTTCCCTGCGCGATATCGTCACCATCGCCACCGTGCTGGTCGCCAGTAGCACGGTGACGAAAGATCATATTCTGCTGGCGGCCGATGTGCGCCTGGCATTGCGGCGCAGCATTACCCATCCGTTCGTTCGCAAGCAGGAGCTGACGGTGTATACGCTGAATAATGAGCTGGAAAATCTGCTGACCAACGTGGTGAATCAGGCGCAACAGGGCGGGAAAGTGATGCTCGACAGCGTGCCGGTCGATCCGAATATGCTCAACCAGTTCCAGAGTACGATGCCACAGGTGAAAGAGCAGATGAAAGCGGCGGGGAAAGACCCGGTGCTGCTGGTGCCACCGCAGCTGCGCCCTTTGCTGGCGCGTTATGCAAGGTTGTTTGCGCCGGGGCTGCATGTGCTGTCGTATAACGAAGTGCCGGATGAGCTGGAGTTGAAGATTATGGGGGCGTTGATGTAAGTATCCAGCATTGGTGCACAACTGCCGGATGCGGCGTGAACGCCTTATCCGTCCTACCGTTCAGGCACAAGTTTGTAGGCATGATAAGACGCGCCAGCGTCGCATCAGGCATCTGCGCATAACTGCCGGATGCGGCATAAACGCCTTATCCGGCCTACCGATCCGGCACAAGTTTGTAGGCATGATAAGACGCGCTAGCGTCGCATCAGGCATCTGCGCACAATTATGAAATGATACGCTCCCCGGCACTAAAATCCGTTACGTCCCCCGCCCAATCGATGGGATATAACCCTCGCGCGACATCGCGATGGAACGTTGAGAATGGCCAATCACTCACTTGCTTTACCCAACCATGCTTTACTGGATTTATATAAATATAATCAACATGATGCCTATAATCTTTGGTATTGCGGATGGCGTGCTCCCAAAAACGTGGTTGCCAGATATTTTTCAATCCACAAGCATGGGTAAATTGCTTTTTAATTTCCCGCCAGCGCGAGGAAAAATCATCATCGCCTTCAGGTAATGTCCAGATACAGTGCATATGCTCTGGCAAAACGACCCAGGCGTTGATTTCAAAAGGCCTGTCTCGCTTAACTTTAATAATGGCGTGACGGAGCATCTGGTACTGGGTGGTCAAAAGTTGGCTTCGACGATTTCGTAAATTCACCGTGAAAAACCATGTTCCCCCCTTGATGTAATAACGACGATATTCAGACATGGCGACTCCTTTTTCTCAACGGTAAGAAGAAAAGGAAAGGTTGGCAATGAGGTTGTTTTATATCGGGAAAGCGGCTCGCAAATATTCGCGGGCTCGTAGGCATGATAAGACGCGCCAGCGTCGCATCAGGCACCTGCGTACAACTGCCGGATGCGGCGTAAACGCCTTATCCGTCCTACAAAATCGTCTCTTCCGTCAAAATCCTGCGCGCGCCCAAAAAATGGTCCTGCCAGAAAGGTTCGGCTAATCGGCTTATCCGAATGGTTTCGCCGGTACGTGGCGACTCGATAAATTGCCCATCGCCCAAATACACGCCCATATGATCGGCTATCTCGCGGCTGTGGATATGGAAAAACAGCAAATCTCCCCGGCGCAGGTCGTTGTTCGCCACAATCGTTGCCCGGCGATAGTGGTACATCTCATTGGCCGTGCGCGGGAGCTTAGCCTCAAGGATCTTGTTGTAGGCATAAAAAACCAACCCGCTACAGTCAAAGCCTTTATCAGGCCGCGTACCGCCCCAGACGTAAGGCTTGCCAAGCTGCTGCTCCAGGCGGTGAATCGCCACTTCGGTAATGTTATGCAGATGGTCGCTGCTTAAAAAGTGGTTGTTTTCCGCCAGCGCCTGCCAGCGTCTGTCACTCGCCTTGAGCGGAGCAGGAAACCATTCTGGATGCTGTTTTATCTGCTCCCGGTTGTGCTGGCGTAGCGCCCTTTTGCTTTCGGCATTGCCTTCCACAATATAGCTGGCCTGCTTTTTCAGATGAGTTTGGTACTGTTTTAATAAACGCGCACGGTTTTGCATCCGCTGGCGGGCGGCGTAGCTGAAAGAGATATGTGATGTGGTGGCGCTGGCAAATGAAGAAAACGGCAAACAAATCAACAGTAATCCCGACAATACAAAGGATGGAATCGACGGCAAGGACATACTCAATAATGGCTGGTCATGCTTTAATGTTGCAGTGTATCCCGGATCGTTTCTGAACAAACTTAATAAACCATTATTATAAAATTAACATATATATTTCAGTTAATTATGTAAAAACATCCGTTTATTAAATTACTCATGGATTGTCGCTGTTGCTCATTTGAGCTACAATTCAAGCTGAATAAATATACAGCACAGGAGATACCCCAATGGCTGCTAACGCGTTTGTTCGCGCCCGAATCGATGAAGATCTGAAGAATCAGGCAGCGGACGTACTGGCCGGGATGGGGCTGACCATCTCTGACCTGGTTCGCATAACCCTCACAAAGGTCGCGCGTGAAAAGGCATTGCCGTTTGATTTACGCGAGCCTAATCAATTAACCATTCAATCAATCAAAAACAGCGAAGCTGGCATTGATGTTCATAAGGCCAAAGACGCCGATGATTTATTTGATAAATTAGGAATTTAAATATGATTCAAAGGGATATTGAATACTCGGGACAATATTCAAAGGATGTAAAACTTGCACAAAAGCGTCATAAGGATATGAATAAATTGAAATATCTTATGACGCTTCTTATCAATAATACTTTACCGCTTCCAGCTGTTTATAAAGACCACCCGCTGCAAGGTTCATGGAAAGGTTATCGCGATGCTCATGTCGAACCGGACTGGATCCTGATTTACAAACTTACCGATAAACTTTTACGATTTGAGAGAACTGGAACTCACGCGGCGCTCTTTGGGTAAAGCCCGCTTCCGATGAAATTTGTAAACCCTGCGCCGACAGGCTTGCGTAAAACTCTTTTGGTGATAATGTGAGCCTTCCAAATCCAGACTATTCCGATTTGGGATCCATTTTGCCGTCCTGGCGTGTGTAACCGTTTTATCAAGGAATAAGCAGTATGCGTAAAATCGCATTAATTCTTGCGATGTTGTTGATCCCGTGCGTTTCATTTGCCGGTTTGCTGGGCAGCAGTAGCTCTACCACGCCTGTGAGCAAAGAGTATAAGCAGCAGTTGATGGGATCCCCTGTCTACATCCAGATCTTCAAGGAAGAACGTACGCTCGATCTCTACGTCAAAATGGGCGAGCAATATCAACTGCTCGACAGCTATAAAATCTGTAAATATTCCGGCGGCTTAGGGCCAAAACAGCGTCAGGGCGATTTCAAAAGCCCGGAAGGGTTTTATAGCGTCCAGCGTAATCAGTTAAAACCAGACAGCCGTTACTACAAAGCGATTAATATTGGTTTCCCCAATGCCTATGACCGTGCGCATGGTTATGAAGGGAAATACCTGATGATCCACGGCGATTGTGTTTCCATCGGCTGCTACGCAATGACCAATCAGGGTATTGATGAGATATTCCAGTTCGTTACTGGTGCGCTGGTGTTTGGTCAGCCGAGCGTGCAAGTGAGTATTTACCCGTTCCGCATGACCGACGCCAATATGAAGCGCCATAAATATTCCAACTTTAAGGACTTCTGGGAGCAACTGAAGCCGGGTTACGACTACTTTGAGCAAACCCGTAAGCCACCAACCGTTTCTGTGGTCAATGGTCGTTACGTGGTCAGCAAGCCGTTAAGCCACGAAGTTGTGCAGCCACAACTGGCATCAAACTACACGCTCCCCGAGGCAAAATAAGCGCCATTCGCCTGGCATAATCTTTTGCCAGGTTTCATTGCCCGTCAGCGGCTGTGTTGCAATCACCGTGACCACATCATTCGGTGTGGTCTGCGAGCTGAAGTCGATTTCCACATCCTGATCCAGCAACGTTGCCACGCCAAACGGCGCGCGGCGGGTGATCCAGTGTAAATTAGTCGAGCAATACGCCATTACATAGCGCCCGTCCGAAAGCAGCATGTTGAAAACGCCCTTCTGCCGCAGTTCATCCGCCAGTGAGGCGATATATTTAAATACCGCCGCCATGTTGCCCGGTGTGCGCGGGTAACGCTGCGTTAATTTATGCAGGAGCCAGCAGAAGGCTTTTTCGCTGTCGGTTTCGCCTACCGGGCGGAAGTTGCCGGTTTCCAGTGATTTGTAGCCCGTCAGTTGTCCGTTATGGGCATAAGTCCAGTTACGCCCCCATAACTCGCGGGTAAATGGGTGAGTATTTTCCAGCGCCACCTCGCCCCGATTAGCCTGGCGAATATGAGCCACCACCGAACAGGATTTTATCGGGTAGTCCTGGACAAGTTTGGCGATGGGGGAATTAAAGCTGGGTTGTGGATCTTTAAATGTGCGACAGCCTTTACCTTCGTAAAAGGTAATGCCCCAGCCATCTTTATGTGGCCCGGTTCCACCACCACGCTGTACAAGCCCGGTGAAACTAAAGCAGATATCGGTAGGGACGTTGGCGCTCATCCCGAGCAATTCGCACATGGGTAACCTCCACAACAGCGGGAGCGCATGGCCCCCGGCGAAGATTGATTTAAGAATTTTCAGGTCGGATGCGGCGTGAACGCATTATTCGGCCTACGGTTCGCGTACAGATTTGTAGGCATGATAAGACGCGTCAGCGTCGCATCAGGCATCAGCGCACAAATGCCGGATGCGGCGTAAACGTCTTATCCGGCCTACGCCAGACTTACTTAACCATCTCTTTTTCAATCAACTGGATCAGGATATGGATCACTTTAATGTGAATCTCCTGAATGCGGTCGGCATAACCAAAGTGCGGTACGCGAATTTCGATATCCGCCGTGCCAGCCATTTTGCCGCCGTCTTTACCGGTCAGGGTGATCACTTTCATTCCCTTCTCACGCGCCGCTGCGATCGCTTTGATCACGTTTGCAGAGTTACCGGAGGTGGAGATCCCCAGCAGTACATCGCCTTCGCGACCTACCGCTTCAACGTAGCGGGAGAAAATATCATTGAAACCGAAATCATTACCGACGCAGGAAATATGACTAACGTCAGAAATAGCAATCGCCGGGTAGCCCGGACGGTTTTCACGGTAGCGACCGGTCAACTCTTCGGCAAAGTGCATAGCGTCGCAATGGGAACCGCCGTTGCCGCAGGAAAGCACTTTGCCACCGGCTTTAAAGCTGTCTGCTAACAGGACCGCCGCGCGCTGAATGGCGTGAATATTGGCGTCATCTTTTAAAAAGTTAGCCAGCGTTTCCGCCGCTTCGTTCAGTTCGTTACGAATAAGATCCTGGTACATGAGGATATCCTTCAGCATAAATGTAATAGACAAAATGCAGTGTACCGGATACCGCCAAAAGCGAGAAGTACGGGCAGGTGCTATGACCAGGACTTTTTGACCTGAAGTGCGGATAAAAACAGCAACAATGTGAGCTTTGTTGTAATTATATTGTAAACATATTGCTAAATGTTTTTACATCCACTACAACCATATCATCACAAGTGGTCAGACCTCCTACAAGTAAGGGGCTTTTCGTTATGATGATTTTGAGTATTCTCGCTACGGTTGTCCTGCTCGGCGCGTTGTTCTATCACCGCGTGAGCTTATTTATCAGCAGTCTGATTTTGCTCGCCTGGACAGCCGCCCTCGGCGTTGCTGGTCTGTGGTCGGCGTGGGTACTGGTGCCTCTGGCCATTATCCTCGTGCCATTTAACTTTGCGCCTATGCGTAAGTCGATGATTTCCGCGCCGGTATTTCGCGGTTTCCGTAAGGTGATGCCGCCGATGTCGCGCACTGAGAAAGAAGCGATTGATGCGGGCACCACCTGGTGGGAGGGCGACTTGTTCCAGGGCAAGCCGGACTGGAAAAAGCTGCATAACTATCCGCAGCCGCGCCTGACCGCCGAAGAGCAAGCGTTTCTCGACGGCCCGGTAGAAGAAGCCTGCCGGATGGCGAATGATTTCCAGATCACCCATGAGCTGGCGGATCTGCCGCCGGAGTTGTGGGCGTACCTTAAAGAGCATCGTTTCTTCGCGATGATCATCAAAAAAGAGTACGGCGGGCTGGAGTTCTCGGCTTATGCCCAGTCTCGCGTGCTGCAAAAACTCTCCGGCGTGAGCGGGATCCTGGCGATTACCGTCGGCGTGCCAAACTCATTAGGCCCGGGCGAACTGTTGCAACATTACGGCACTGACGAGCAGAAAGATCACTATCTGCCGCGTCTGGCGCGTGGTCAGGAGATCCCCTGCTTTGCACTGACCAGCCCGGAAGCGGGTTCCGATGCGGGCGCGATTCCGGACACCGGGATTGTCTGCATGGGCGAATGGCAGGGCCAGCAGGTGCTGGGGATGCGTCTGACCTGGAACAAACGCTACATTACGCTGGCACCGATTGCGACCGTGCTTGGGCTGGCGTTTAAACTCTCCGACCCGGAAAAATTACTCGGCGGTGCAGAAGATTTAGGCATTACCTGTGCGCTGATCCCAACCACCACGCCGGGCGTGGAAATTGGTCGTCGCCACTTCCCGCTGAACGTACCGTTCCAGAACGGACCGACGCGCGGTAAAGATGTCTTCGTGCCGATCGATTACATCATCGGCGGGCCGAAAATGGCCGGGCAAGGCTGGCGGATGCTGGTGGAGTGCCTCTCGGTAGGCCGCGGCATCACCCTGCCTTCCAACTCAACCGGCGGCGTGAAATCGGTAGCGCTGGCAACCGGCGCGTATGCTCACATTCGCCGTCAGTTCAAAATCTCTATTGGTAAGATGGAAGGGATTGAAGAGCCGCTGGCGCGTATTGCCGGTAATGCCTACGTGATGGATGCTGCGGCATCGCTGATTACCTACGGCATTATGCTCGGCGAAAAACCTGCCGTGCTGTCGGCTATCGTTAAGTATCACTGTACCCACCGCGGGCAGCAGTCGATTATTGATGCGATGGATATTACCGGCGGTAAAGGCATTATGCTCGGGCAAAGCAACTTCCTGGCGCGTGCTTACCAGGGCGCACCGATTGCCATCACCGTTGAAGGGGCTAACATTCTGACCCGCAGCATGATGATCTTCGGACAAGGAGCGATTCGTTGCCATCCGTACGTGCTGGAAGAGATGGAAGCGGCGAAGAACAATGACGTCAACGCGTTCGATAAACTGTTGTTCAAACATATCGGTCACGTCGGTAGCAACAAAGTTCGCAGCTTCTGGCTGGGCCTGACGCGCGGTTTAACCAGCAGCACGCCAACCGGCGATGCCACTAAACGCTACTATCAGCACCTGAACCGCCTGAGCGCCAACCTCGCCCTGCTTTCTGATGTCTCGATGGCAGTGCTGGGCGGCAGCCTGAAACGTCGCGAGCGCATCTCGGCCCGTCTGGGGGATATTTTAAGCCAGCTCTACCTCGCCTCTGCCGTGCTGAAGCGTTATGACGACGAAGGCCGTAATGAAGCCGACCTGCCGCTGGTGCACTGGGGCGTACAAGATGCGCTGTATCAGGCTGAACAGGCGATGGATGATTTACTGCAAAACTTCCCGAACCGCGTGGTTGCCGGGCTGCTGAATGTGGTGATCTTCCCGACCGGACGTCATTATCTGGCACCTTCTGACAAGCTGGATCATAAAGTGGCGAAGATTTTACAAGTGCCGAACGCCACCCGTTCCCGCATTGGTCGCGGTCAGTACCTGACGCCGAGCGAGCATAATCCGGTTGGCTTGCTGGAAGAGGCGCTGGTGGATGTGATTGCCGCCGACCCAATTCATCAGCGGATCTGTAAAGAGCTGGGTAAAAACCTGCCGTTTACCCGTCTGGATGAACTGGCGCACAACGCGCTGGTGAAGGGGCTGATTGATAAAGATGAAGCCGCTATTCTGGTGAAAGCTGAAGAAAGCCGTCTGCGCAGTATTAACGTTGATGACTTTGATCCGGAAGAGCTGGCGACGAAGCCGGTAAAGTTGCCGGAGAAAGTGCGGAAAGTTGAAGCCGCGTAAATGAATAACGGAGCCGAAAGGCTCCGTTTCTTTATCCGCTAATTATTTAAAATTAAAGCCATCCGGATGGTTTTCCAGGCTGCCGGTCAACGCCGCGAACAACACCGTTTTACCATCAATCGAAAGCGCATCGTTCACATTCAGCCAGGTGAGTTTCTCTTGCGACGTTTTCTCATCAATAGTCGAGAACAGCCCCGTCATCTGATTAGATTTCTCGGACCACATCACAGCGATACGTTGCGAGCCACAGTCATGCGGTTTGCACGCGCTCATCACCTGATACGTCTCATCTCCCAACGTTACGGTTTGTGCGGGAGTATAAGTACCGCCTTTCATCACCCAGGCAGGCAGCTTATGCCCTTGTACCATCTGATTAAATGCAGCTTTGGTGGTTTCGCCCTTTGCAAGGCTGCTAATGGTTAAATCATCCTGCGCCATTGCACTGGTGGCGATGACCAGAGCGGCGACTGTCGTTATTGCCTTAAACATCATTCCTCCCGAGCTTATCCTGCCCATGTTATTAACCTCCTAAAGCCTGGCGATAACACGATAATTTGCAAATCAGATATTTCCAATATCAGCATTTGTTATCAATTTATTCTGCGCTAAGGCAACTGCCTGATAAGGTGTTAAAGTTATAAAACCCTTCGCATAAAGGAGTTGTACACCGTGCCTGGTTTGAAGATTACGCTTTTGCAGCAACCACTGGTGTGGATGGATGGTCCTGCCAACCTGCGTCATTTTGATCGTCAACTGGAAGGTATTACCGGGCGCGATGTGATCGTTCTACCGGAGATGTTTACCAGCGGCTTTGCCATGGAAGCGGCAGCTTCGTCGCTAGCACAAGATGACGTAGTGAACTGGATGACAGCTAAGGCGCAGCAGTGCAATGCGCTGATTGCAGGCAGTGTTGCATTACAAACGGAGTCTGGTTCGGTTAACCGCTTTTTGCTGGTTGAGCCGGGCGGCACGGTACATTTTTATGATAAGCGTCATCTGTTCCGCATGGCAGATGAGCATCTACATTATAAAGCGGGCAATGCGCGAGTGATTGTGGAATGGCGCGGCTGGCGTATTTTGCCGCTGGTGTGCTACGACTTACGTTTTCCTGTGTGGTCGCGCAATCTCAACGATTATGACCTCGCCCTGTACGTCGCCAACTGGCCTGCTCCGCGCTCTCTGCACTGGCAGGCATTGCTGACGGCCCGCGCGATTGAGAATCAGGCGTATGTGGCGGGATGCAATCGCGTCGGCAGCGATGGCAACGGCTGCCATTATCGCGGTGACAGCCGGGTGATTAATCCGCAAGGAGAGATTATCGCTACTGCCGACGCGCATCAGGCAACGCGCATTGATGCGGAGCTGTCGATGGCAGCATTGCGGGAATATAGAGAAAAGTTTCCGGCATGGCAGGATGCGGATGAGTTTAGGTTGTGGTGAGTGGGGGTTGTGTTTAAGGACGGGGAGAGTCGGGGTATTACTACGAAAGCCCGCTCCCCGCAAGGACTGACGCCAGGTAGTTTCTGTCCATGGCTGCTTTTCGCATCTTACGTCTTAACCCTGCCTTGAATACCTTATCATTCGTCAAAATATTAATAGCAATGTGCCGTATCCCTGAAAATAATTCTGCTGCATTTCCTCTTCTTATTTTGCAGTCGTCTTCATTCATTACCACGTCCAGACGCCAGTGCAGCTTATTCTCCACATGCCAGTGGTTTCGGATTGCTGTGGCGAACTTCTCTGCGGTTAAATCAGCAGAACTGATATAATATCTGACCGTCATTTCTGGCTCTTTCTTTTGTTCTGCTATTATGGACCGAAAGGAGACTGCCACGCATAATTTCTTCAGCCCTTTCCATTCAAACGTGAAATCAATAAGTTCATCAGGGACATCGCAAACAATATGAAGACGGATTTCTTCTCTGCCGTGACTCTTTTCACTCATTGCGTAACTGTCATGCTCTGGATTATTTAATTCTTTCAGCGGAAATTTTTCCTCGAAGGCTTTATTTAGCCGCCCCTGGTTTCCTTTTACCGCGAATAAATAATCACCTCCCTGTTTTTGTATCTTCTCTGCAATATCTTTCTGGCAACCCATCGCATCAGTTGTGATGATTTTTCCTTTAATATCCAGCATGTTAAGAAGTTCAGGGATAGCTGTGATCTCATTGGATTTCTTATCCGTCTTGATCTGTCCGATGACCAGACTGTGCATTGTTGAGAACGCACTAATGACATGAATCGCTCCCTTGCGGCGACTCTTGTCATAAGAATGCCGGAGTGTTTTTCCATCAATTGCGATGACGTCTTTATCATCTGAAGTATGGCAATCTCGCATCCAGTTAATAAAGCACTCGTGAAATTTTGAAGGACTGATACAGGATACAACTCTGGCGATGGTATCGTGAACAGGAATACCATTTTCAAAATCACCATATTGTTTTAAAAAATCGAGATGTGTTTCCCCAAAATCCTCTATATCTTCCCAGCCTTCTGCACCAGAAATAACGGCACAAATAGTCAACAGTAGAATATCTGACAATTTATGTTCCACTTTCCAGGCTTGTCTGTAATCGGGGATAATAGAAATATGTTCCATCAATTTTTTAAGTTCCATTTTGTTCTCCTTAATTATGTAAGGAGTATTTGATCATGTATAAGCAATAAAAAACAGCTTCAGGTAATGAGGAATATCTCAATTTTTAAACATAAAATGCGAATTATTTAGTACAAAAAATCAGCGTTACGTGATCTTTCCCTGCCCCTGCGCTCACTACCATGGCTCTTTACCACAGCAGCCGGGGTTGTTTGGGACCGACTTCCGACAGCAGATCCCGGTGGGCCTGCCACCATCTCTTCACAAGCTTATGCTTATTACATGCAAAACGTCCCGTTTTGCATCTTTGTGCCTACGGCACACCGGTGATCTTTCCCTGATGAGGGATATATTAACTATTGAACATTAGCGCGAATTATTTAGTGCAAAAAATCAGCATCACGTGATGCTTTTCCTGCTATTAATAACCTCCTCTATTTAACTATATTTTTCATTGATGCAATTCGTAGATTTGAAGAAGTTCAACTGCCACATTTTTATTTTTACTATCGCAATTTTTATACCATACCCATGCTTCCGTATTTTTTACTTTTTTTAAATCATCCATAATAAAATCCCCACCAAAAACAGTAAAATACAATGTTTCCTCATTAAAAATAAAACTCACTGCCCCCCCTCTTTTATTTTAATTTCCGCTTCATTTGTGTTCAAATCAACTTTTTTAATTACTCCATGTAAGTTGGGTTTTGATAGTTTTTCTACGCCACCATCAGGAGCGGGTAATATACATCGTTTAAGAACTTTAGCATTTGCACATCCAATAACCCAAATTAGAATGCACACTCCCATGTTAATCGCATTAACGTGTCTTAAAACGTTCATATCTAATTCTCTCTCCAGGATGCGAATACATCCAACTTGTCACTTTCTTACACAACTCATCTACATCTTCATTCTGTGCACGGGTACATCCCATAGTTGGTTTCCAGCCTTGTCGAGGAGCATAAGGATCGCGCAACGATGATCCCCCACCATGTAGCCATCTTGCTCTAGTATCTGTAGTATAGATCTTCGTTGTGCCATATGCTGCCGATATTCCTGATTCATTTGTCTCACAACCAACGACTTCACCTGTATATGGATCACCAGCACCACGTTGAGAACGACGATCAATTCTATTGCTACTATCAAAAGTCATTGAATCACCTGTTTCAGGATCATAATAAATAGTCACTCCTCCAGTCATATCAGTAAGAACAAGAGGAGTTTCAGCACCTGCCCGGTCTGGAGCGGGAGGCCCATATACACTTATAACTCGTTCTAACCCCAGTGGATCAGTGTAACGTATTGGTACCAGTGGATACGTGTATAGATTTATTCCCCCCTTCAACCCTATCGGATCCTGGGTGATATACCGCCCCTGCAACGGATCGTAGTACCGGTGACGGTTGTAATACAGTCCCGACTCCTCATCATACTGCTGCCCCGGCAAACGGTACGGCTGGTACAGGTGATGCGGGTTCTCCTCATTAAGCTGGTTCCCCCACTCGTCATACTCCCCGCACCACGCCGTTTCGCCTTCCGGGGTGATGAGCGCCTGCGGCAGTCCACGGTGGTCACAGTGGTAAAGATGCAGCCTCCGCTCCGGGATGTATGCATCCTCCATCTGCGCGGCCATCTGTTCCGCCGTCAGCCCGCACTGCGCAAGCCATGCCTCACTCTCCGCACTCACCGCTCCCGCACGCAGCTCCCGCTCCAGCCTTCCCAGCATCACCGCCAGCTCCGCCGGTAGCGTCACACCCGTGTCCTCCTGCAACACCTCCGCCAGGCTCCGGTGCCGCGCCTTCGCCTGTTCGCCATTCTCTGTTTCGATTCTCAGGAGCTGCGTGAAGCTCCCCGGCTGGTATACCGTCTGGATACGCGTGGTGCCGGTCTGTATCGTCGTCAGCCTGTCACCGTCCCACCCGTACCATGTCACCTCCGGTTTACGCGACAGCGACATCCACCCCGTCAGGTCACGCTCCCGCCGCCAGACCCGTTTTGCCATTCGCCGTCCCAGCGGGTCGTAGAGGTAGCGGCTCTCGACCAGTGGCTCGCCATGCTGTATCCGCGTGTAGAACACCAGGCGGTGCTGGCTGTCGTAGTGGTAGTGGTGGGTCCGCTCGTCGTGCATCCGTATCACCCCTTCCGGGATGCGGTCCGTCTTCTCCGCCAGCCTGCCGTATTCATCGTGGCGGTAGACATAGTGCGCATCTTCCGCGATGCGGTTATCCGGCCATGCCGTGAGCGTGCTGTCCGGGTGCAGTTCCGGGTCCGGCAGCCGGTTTCCTGCCGGGTCCGTCGCATACGGGATATCGATATCCAGGTTCGCCGCCGTGGTGTGGACGCCCGTCAGCCTTCCCGTGTCGCTGTAACGGTACTCCCGGCTCTCCTGCGGGCCGCTGATGCGGATTAGCTGTCCGTTGTCGTTCCAGTCGTAGTCACGGTCAAGCTGCGGAAGGTTCAGGTGCCTGCTCCGGAGCTGGCCGCTGGTATTCCAGGCGGTGGCAAGTTCATATGCCTCCCCGCCGAAGCTGCGGGCCGTCTCACGGTGCAGCCTGTCCCGCGTGTACTCGACCAGCGGTGTTCCGCCCAGCTTCATCCCCGCAAGATAACCGCTGCCATACGTCAGCCACTCCACCGGCGGCAGACCGTCCGGCTCCTGACGGGTCGCCAGCCCCTGTTCGCTGTACGCATGCCCCGTCTCATGCTCCCACAGCATCTCCCCCGTCTCCGGGTTCTCCACCGTCTGCCGTTCGCCCGTCAGGCGGCCTTTATCGTCATAGCCGTAGTGGACCGCCACACGGTGGCCTTCACTCAGGTGGCTGATTTCTGTCAGCCAGCCGTGGTCGTCATACTGCCACTGCTCCGCCGGTTCACCGTTCACCGTGCGCCGGGTGATACGGTCTGACGCATCGTAATGCCAGAGGGTGATAAGCCCCTCGTCTTCACTCTGCGTGAGTTTTCCGGTCAGGTCATACTGGTAACGTTGCGTCCGGCCGTCAAAGCCGCGCTGCTCCGTCAGCCTGTCCACCGGGTCATACCGGAACGTGGACTGGCTGCCGTTCTCGTTAGTCAGCACGGTGATGCGCCCGGCGGCGTCATACCCCATGCTGCGCGTCAGTCCACCTTCCGTCACACTCACCGGACGCCCACGTTTATCATATTCGGTGGCGCTGCGTTTACCGTCCGGTGATATCGTTGCTGTCAGGTCGCCTGCAGCGCTGTACTCATAACGGGTTTCACGCCCCTGCGCATCCTTCCGACTGATCAGTTGGCCACGCGGGTTATAACTGCTGTAAGTGCTGATGCCTTCTTCCCGGTGAACGGCGATTTGTTGACCGTACTGGTCGTACTCATACCGCGTCGTGTACCCCGAGCAGTCCGTAAAGGCCAGCAGTTGACCGTAACGGTTTCGCGTTATTCTCCGCCTCACCCCGGTTCCGTCTTCCACCGCACAGGGCAGGCCACTGCGGGAAAAATCATAAAACCAGCGCGTAATGTTACCGTTGCGCGAGGTCTCTTCTGCCAGTCGGCCCTGACGGTCATATTTCCGGCTGCTGCGTAAACCATCCGGATATGTCACTGAAGTCAGTTGCAACTGGCTGTTATAGCCATACCGCACCGTCCTGCCGTCCGGCAGTATCACTGAAGTCAGCTTTCCAGACGCCATATGCAGCCGGTACTCCGTCCGCCGCCCCGCCGCATCCGTCTGCGCCTTCAGCCTCCCCGCCTCATCATACTCGCTGCGGGTGATGCTCCCGTCGGCATGCTCCTTCTTCACCACCCGCTTCAGGCCACCCTCGCCTTCCGTGTACAGCACCTCCCGCCGGTTCAGGCTGTCCGTGATGATTACCCGGCTCTCTCCGTACTCAAAGCGGTAGTCCAGCCCCTCCGGGTTGACCTGCTCCGTCACCCGACCGGTATCATCATACCGGTAGCGGCTCTCCGGCCTCCCCGCATAATGGTGCGCCACCATCCGCCCGGCGTGCTCCGCATCATAAGTAAACCCGCGAACCTGCGTCCCGCTGCGGTCATACACCGCCCGCAGTTCTCCGCTGGCCGTGTACGTGTAGCGCGCCAGCGGCGCAGTCGGCTGTTCATCCGGGTATGCCGGGTCGTGTGTCAGCCACACCGCCTCCAGCCGGATACCGTTATCGGCACCGTACTCTGTACCGGCGGGCAGCGTGTCGGGGAAAACCTGAGAAGAGGAAGCAGAACGGGGACCGGCTGGAGAAGATAAGGAAGACTCGCGCTGTTTACGGAAGGCTTCTGCCCGCTGCGCCTGTGTGCTCAGCACCAGGTGACGTACACGGCCCGCCCCGCCCCCCCCCCCCGCCCCCGCCCCCGCCACGTCACCCTCCGCCGCCCGGTGGAAAGTCAGCGTCCGCCCGAAGCCGTCCACCACGCCCGTCAGCACCCGGTATGCGGGCGGCTCCGGCGGCGGCACCTCGTCCGCCTCCGGCACACGCTCCGGCCAGCCGAGTATCAGCCACTGCCCGGTTGTGCTGACAGCCATCATATAGGTGTGTGGACTCAGACGGACCGCTTCCGGCAACGCCCGCCAGAGCCGCGCAAGCGGATGGCCTTTGTGTTGTTTCAGCACTCCGCCCCTTGCCAGCCAGAACGACTCGCTGCGGCTGTAGCTTATCTCGCCGGGAAACAGCGACTCAAAGTGAATGCTCCTGCCGCCGCTGTCGTTGAGTATCAGTTCCCGCTCATGAACCTGTAAGCGGATATCGAAGGGCGCTTTCCAGCCGGGACCAAACACGCCCACTGGCGCGGGCGTCCTGGTCCGGTAGCTGCTGTAGGCGCGGAAAAGAATAAACGGCAGCGGGCCGGGCAGTGCCAGGTCGGTTTCAACAGGCAGAACCTTCGCACCGAGTAGCGGGTTCACCGGGCTGCCATAGTTCGGACTGTCCTTTTTTGTGGGACACACCGAGCAGGCCACACCGGTTGGCGCACCTATCAGCACCCCTGCTGAACCCTGCACAATATCCAGTCCCTTGCGGGTCATGTCACCCTGCCGCGCCGCCGGTTTTCCGCCGCCCATGAATCAATTCCTTCTGCTTTTAATATGGTTCATCTGGTCACTGCACCAGTTCCGTTTTAATTTTTTGCACCTGACTCAAAATTGCCGCATATCCGGCATTCCGGGGGGTAAATCTTTCGGCACAGGCGCATCCGGTACAGGTTGTGTGGCACCACAGTTCCAGTTAATCACTGGCGCATCACCGTTCACATCCGACTCCCCTTCCAGATGAATGTGCGTACCGTTGAGAAATATGCTTCCGTCCTTCGTCAGCACCAGCCTTGCCTTACCACAGCAGAGTTCAAGATGCTCACCGGCAGAATAAACTGCTGTTTGTCCGGTGTTTTCCTTCATCGTCTTGCCCACCGAGAAGGTGACGTTATTCCCCACATTGACGCTGTAGCCCATTCCCACCATCAGTGATTTATGCAGCCCTACCTGTGAGGACTGCAACAACGCCACCGAGGTATTCATAATGCCGCCTACCGTCGTCTGGTAAGCCACACCCACCGTCAGCGCACGAATGATCCCCACCTTTTCAACCTGGTTTGATCCCACTTTGATAATCTGGTTACTACCCACCGTTTCCACCTGGTTGACACCAACCGTCTGTATCTGATTAACGCCAATGTTCTGGATCTGGTTATTGGTAACGGTGATCGCCTGGTTGTTACCTATTTTTTCGGCATGGTTGTTTATCACATCAGTGGTGCGGTTATTCAGCACCTCGGTGTTCATGT
>OAUP01000032.1_pt1 | contig 130319 bp, 109 predicted proteins | sample 1476301 | NCBI WGS metagenome assembly OAUP01 (sample SAMEA2580055, study PRJEB22360) | human gut metagenome | biome: human gut; feature: human-associated habitat; material: faeces | place: Denmark | collected 2008/2010 | reverse complement strand
ATCCCCGGTTCAAAGCTCTGCTGAACAATTGCGATCTTTTCCTGTGTGGTACGCCCTCTGCGTTTCTCCGGTCCTAAGACATCAATCATCTGCTCTCCAATGACTAGTCTAAAAACTAGTATTAAGACTATCACTTAAATAAGTGATACTGGTTGTCTGGAGATTCAGGGGGGCAGTCTACTGTTCTTACATTAATCAATATATTGCTATTTAAGTATTGGTGGTATTGTCAGTAACATTCTTCTAGTTAATTTAGTTATTATTCCTCACTGATTAATTATCCTTCCGTTCTTATTGTTTGTAACTTGTGTTTGTATCGAACCTTTCATTTCCTGTGCCTGCTCCGGCTTAACAAAATGCAACTGAGATAAAATAGTGTAAATAACCGAAACATTAATTTCAGAGCCGGGAAATATCCAGCGTTTTATTTAGCAGGCGGTGGATCACTGGCCGCGTCTGCTGGCGCTCCATTTCACAGTGCATTTGTCTGATGGCGTTAATGAGTACCAGATCCCGGCGTTTTATCGGGAGTTTCACCAGCGGCTAAATGCTCACGTCATTCATCGAAGCCACACAGGAGGCCTGTCATCACCGGTGGTACTGCGCTGGTTATGGGAAACACACAGTAGCGTTACAAGGCGTGGTTTGTTGCTGCTCAGTCAGGAGCTCATGTACCCACCGGGCTCCAGGGTTACGGCTGATGAAGCTGATTCACACCTAATGGCGTTACTGCAACAGACATGAGCAGCCCTCAATCCAGACGGACATTGCATGGTGGAAGGGTATTACAGGCTAGTACGTGCGGCGACGTCAGGAGAGAGTGAACCGTTCACGGCGTTAAAGAACAAACTCCGGTTGTTGACACGTCCTGTGGTAGCAGATCTCTTCCGTTAAGGCATCATGCGTTACCCGTGCACATTTCTGGCCAAGGCTTATCCGATGACGGAAACGGCGGTGGCTGATATCATTAAAAACAGGGATTCAGGATTGTTAAGTGGATGACGGTGAGCAGAAAAGAGAAAAATATGCCCACACCGCATGATGCCGCCTTCAGGGCATTTATGGCCTCAGCGGAGGTGGCCCGTGATTTTGTTGAGCTGCATCTTCCGACGGAATACCGGTAGTTATGTGATCTGCCGACGCTGCGGTTGGAGCCCTGTACCTTTGTGGATCAGGATCTGAAACAGTATGCGTGTGATGCGCTGTTCAGCATGAAGACCGTCAGCGGTGAGAAGGGGGATATTTATTGCCTCGCGAAACACCAGAGCACGGAAAACGCATTTATGGCGTTCAGGATGCTCAGATATGCGGTGGCAGCGATGCAGCGTCATTTTGAACAGCATCATGAGCTGTCGCTGGTGATCCCGCTGTTGTTCTATCACGGAGAGCGGAGCCGTATCCGTACAGCATGAACTGGCTGGAGTATTTCAGAAATCCGGAACTTGCTGCTAACACCAGATCGTTCAACTAGTGGACGTGACGGCGCTGGATGACAATGAGATAATGCAGCACTGTTTTATGGGGGCACTGACGCTGCTTATGAAACACAGCTGCAGCTGTGACATCATGCTGCAGATGGACAGGCGGGTTCAGCTGAAACAGAGTTCGCTGAATGAAGAACTGGTGCAGGCCCTGTTCTACTATCTGCTGAACGGCAGTGAACATGTGACGGTAAGGTTTTTGCAGGCGCTGGCGCAGCGGCTGTCACAGCACGAGGGCAACATAATGACACTGGCTGAACAACTGAAGCAGAAAGGGGAAGTCAAGAGATTTGCGCGTGGCAAGCTTGAAGGTAAACTCGAAGGCAGAATGGAAGGGCGACTAGAAGGACAACTGGAAGGCAAACAGGAAACCGCACGTAATATGCTGAATTCCGGGATAAGTCGGAATATGCTCCAAGAGCTTACCAGCATTGCAGAAGAAGAGCTTAACATGCTGAAGTACTGACAATATATTGTCAGGTGAAGCCGTTATCAGCAAGATTCAAATATGCGGACACTTCACCATGTTCGCCTGTTACATCTGGCTTTAGTTATTTTGGGAAAGATTAAAAGCATGAATGGAAACCGAGATCTGATCTTTGTGTAAGAATACGATCTGCTAAAACCCATGTGTGAAAGCACGATGAACAAGACTCTGCAAGTAATGGACTGTGACACGAAAATGGAAGTGTGTGGACATGGAACGTTTAGGTGACGCTAAGTAATGTACTACAGGAAGGTTTATCCCTGATTCTCGTCTAGCCAACGTATCGCTGAAAATTGTCACGAAAATATGATAAATATTTATCGAAGACGTTTTTTGGCGTGGAAATATGGGTTACGTTCTTTTGATATTGGGCGTTTGGCGGAGGAGCTGCATTTATATTAAGAGAAAGAAGAATGAGAAAAAGCTGGACTATAGAGGAAGATTGTAAGCTGCTTACCTTGGTACGTCGGTACTTTTCCACGTTGGTAAGCCATAACCGGCTGAATGCCACAATGCCATTTAGCCAACAGCTTCACGATGCATTTGACTCACCTGATCGCGATGCCGCAGCATTGTTGTATCGACTCGAACAGGCAAAAATCCTGGGATTTGCCAGCCGTCCTGGAGGCGATCCCACTAAACAGCTGTTTCGCTGTCTGATAAACAATGATTTGGCGCTATACGATTACAGCCTCACCTTTCCCACTCTCAGAAAATCATTGCATCCAGATACCATTGCAGCAGCACTAAACCTCTTCACAATTAGCAATCCACACGAACCTTTATCCAATACTATCAATGAAATTGCAACAGCCTTGCATCTTGCCCCCATGCAAGTGGAAAAGATTCTGCTCGAAAGCGGTCAAATAATCATAAATAGTTACCGTAATTATGAGCGTGTTGGCGAGAAAATTATCAATAATAATCTGCAAGATCTCATCTCCAGACAAATCCCTGACATAACGCTGGTCAAAGACATTAACGCTTGCCGTGCCCAAGTATCTCAACTTTACCACGTGCATGAACGTGATGGTGCTGAGGTTATATTCAGTTCCGATGGCACGGGATTCGGAAAAAGCTATGGCGTACTTCAAGGGTATGTCGAATATCTGGAGCGTTTCGCCAAAAAAACAAAGTCAAATGATCTGTTTCCTGAAGATGGCTTTACCAACCTGCTGTTCATGTCGCCGCAAAAATCACAAATCGACCTGGACAACAGCCAGAAAGATAAAATTCTGGCCTCTGGTGGCGAATTCATTTGCATACTATCTCGTCAGGATATTGCTGATCTCGACTTCAGGGACTGGGCCACTGGCCTGAAAAATCGCGACCGCTATATTCAGTGGTACAAAGGGGCGAAAGATAGCAAATATATCGGTAGCACAATGCGTTCGCTCTATTACCATGTCTCACAAATTGATCGCTGTGAAGAGCAGTTAAAAAAGCTGACAACATACGGTTCTCAGGATACCAGCTACGAAAGAGATATTCTTGAAGAGCAGCTAAAAAGCTGTCGTCACAGTATCCGCAGTACGATTGAGTCAGCCTGTAAATTACTATTTGGACCAGATAGCGAAAAAGCATCCATTAAAGAGTACATTCGTCGCGGACTCCAGGCGCGCCAGAAGCGAATGCAAAATGCGGAGACAGCACGAAAAACAGTTAAACCGGAACTAAGCGTATACGAAGTCTACTTCGAGCTTATCAAACAGGTATTGCCTTTCGAAGTTTGCCAGTACCGCCCGTCGGTGTTACTAATGACTACAAATAAGTTCGACACATCAACTTACCGACTGGTGCCTTGTCAGCGAGGTGAAGGCGTACGTTTTCAGTCCATAAGTTTCGACTTGCTGATTGGCGGCAAGTTGCTCCCCAAAGCTCCACAGATCAGCAGCGTTGCGACTGCTGGGCATACCGTGCAGGTAGACTATCTTCGTAATGAACACTTCAGACGTAATCCAGACTGCCCTTTTCGCCAGAAAAATATTCGCTTTACGGTAATCATTGATGAACTACATGAAGCCTACACCCGCCTTGAAGAAGCATGTCATGTAAAGCTAATCACACAGGAAAATAATCTGGCGCATGTTATTTCTGTCGTGGGACGTATTCACAACGCGGTACTCAGCCTGGAGCGACGGAACAAGCCCAAAGAAGCGCAAACGACTTTTGAACAAGAGATGGTCAAATTCATTACCATCCTGCGAGATCTACTGGCGAAAAAGTGCGAATTATCACCCGGTACAACACTGGGCTCGCTCCTGGAGATGTTTCGTGACCAGTTAGGGGCATTTGAAGTCAACGGCGACGCCGCCGAACGCATCATCGCAATCACCCGCAATGTATTCAGCTTTAATCCCAAAATGTACGTCAATGAAGAGGGGCTGAAACGCATTCGCATGCGCAACAGTGAAGGCGACATAACGCGTACCGAGCTGTATTATGAAGTCGAAAATGATACCAGTGACACCAACCCCACCCTGCACGATCTGTTCCAGTTGATCTCTGTCATCCTTGCCGCTTGCTCTGAAATCACCAACCGACATTTTAAGCGCTGGGTAAAAAATGGCGGTCAGGATAACTCCAGCAGCCAGAATACCCCTTTGGGCCAGTTTGTTGACGCTGCCAATAACGTAGCTGGCGTGGTGCGCCATATTTTCGATCGCACCACTGATAAAAATTTATTGATTGATCATTTCTACACCTATCTGCAACCCAAAACTGTATTCACTATGACACCGATAGCTGAACTCAATTACGTGAACAGTGGAGCTGAGCGCACAATTATTCTGGCGTTCGAGATGGATTTGGTACAAGAGTTGCCAGAAGTCATGCTGCTTCGTTTATTAACCGGCACGCACAACAAAGTGATTGGACTTAGCGCCACCAGTGGTTTTAGCCACACCAAAAACGGTAACTTCAATCGTCACTTTCTGGCGCGCTATAGCCGTGACCTTGGGTATCGGGTTGTAGAACGCCAAAAGACAGATATCGATACGCTCAGAGCACTACGCGGGTTGAGAGCCAGTATCCGCAACGTCGACTTCAGGGTGTTCGATGATAATCAGTTAAAATTGACCGATATCTACCAAAATTGTGAAATCTATCGCAGGACATATGACAACTTTTTCGACGCGTTGAAGAAACCGCTGGAATACGTACTGAAAAACACCTATAAACAGCGTCAGTGCATGCGGGAGCTGGAAGCGTTATTGCTTGCCGCCTGGGAGGGTAAAAACAGTCTGATTTTGTCCCTTTCAGGGACATTTAAACGGGCCTTTATCAGTGCCTGGCGCACTCATCAATCAGCCTGGCGTCAGCAGTATGGTATGCACTCACGGTGCGATGAAAAAACAGATATAAATAAGAAACATGACCAGATCCTGACATTTACTCCATTCAAAGGGCGTCACACCGTCCATTTGGTCTTTTTTGATTCATCACTGGCTAATGTCGAAGATATCAGGCAAGAAACCTATCTTCAGAACAGCAATACCGTACTGGTATTTATGAGTAGCTACAAAAGTGCAGGCACCGGCCTCAACTACTTTGTTAAATACCATGACGGTGATATTAATGATATCAATGCCCCACATCTGGATGTCGATTTTGAACGCTTAGTGCTCATCAATTCCCCGTTTTACAGCGAAGTAAAGGACAACAGTGGCAACCTCAATACATTACCTAACTACGTTACTGTGCTTAAACACTACGCCGATGACGATATTAACGTCCATAGGCTGGCCGATTTCAGCGTTAATTTCGCCCATGGTGAAAACTATCGTTTGTTAATGGCCGAACATGATATGAGTCTATTCAAAGTCGTCGTGCAGGCCGTAGGACGGGTCGAGCGTCGTGACACGCTATTGAAAACTGAAATCTTTTTACCCCGCGATGTGTTCCGTAATGTTGCATTCCAATTTGCAGCTCTCAGTGAAGATAGAGGTAATGAGGTAGTATCAGAAAGCATGTCCTTGCTTAACCACCGTCTCATGGAGGAGTGTGAGAAACTGAGTCAGAGTCAGTCATTTAGTGATGCAGAACAGCGACATGCGTTTGAACAGGCCATCGTAGAAAATGGTCGCCGCATTGATGCATTTCATAAGAGAGTCCTGAAAAAAGACTGGATAAATCAGGTACGTGCCGGCAACCTTGAATATCTTGAATTGTGTAATTTATTCCGCGATTCTGACTCCTTTACCGATCCCCAGCGTTGGCTGGAAAAACTTCAGGCTAATTCCTTGTATGCTGCCAATCGGCAAATGCAATTTATCCACCACTCCCTGTTTATCGATCGCCAACAAGGGAATCAAATGATTTTACTTTGCCACAAACGTGGCCCGGATGGACTTGTTCACAGAGACTATTCCGCCCTGTCGGATTTCGCTGGCGGCGCAAGAGAGTACCGACCAGAACTCACCCTCTTTCCGCAGTATAGAAACGATGTCGATTTTACCCCCGGCAACCTGGTCGGTGAGTTGATTCGTGAATGTAACAACATCCAGGAAACGGCATTCAAAAAATGGGTACCCAACCCCAGGCTGGTTCCGTTGCTCAAAGGCAATGTCGGTGAATATCTTTTTGATAAGGTGTTAAAACATTACAGGGTGACACCTCTTACCGACCAGCAGGTGTTCGGGCGCCTTGCTCCGTTGGTCTATGAGTTTTTTGACCGCTTTATTGAAGTGGGTGACGATCTGCTCTGCATCGACGTTAAGCGCTGGTCGACGCAACTGGACGATTTAACGCGGGCAGAAAACACACTTGAGAAAAGCAAAAACAAGATTCGTCAGATCCGCAATATTGCCAGCCAAAAGGCGGATACAGATGGGCAGAAACAGATCCTTGCAGCACTGTCAGGCCGCTATGAGCGCATTCGATTTGTCTATCTGAACGTCGCCTACAGCCAGAATCCCAATAATCTGATGTGGCAGGATAACGTGGATCACACAATCCATTACCTTAACCTGTTGCAAACCGACTACCAGTATTATCAGCCCAAAAATCGAGAGAGCGGACGTGCTCAGGGAATCTCGAAACTGCGCATGGCTCTGGACATTAACCCAATGTTACTAACCCTGTTGGGTGTGGAAAAGTTGCTGACTAAAGGAAAAATCTCATGATCCCTAATCTGAATGAACTGACGGATACTCCGATTGCCCGAACCAATTTGATCAAGCTTGAAGAAGATCAGCTGACGATCATCCAGCGTCTATTGGCTCCTGTATCTAATATCTATACGATAGACTTTATGGTTCAGCGCTTTACTAAAGAGCGAAAAGAAAAATCCGCTGATTACTATGCGCGAATTCATCAGGAGGTAAAATCTTGCGTGCGGCAGAAGCTTGGGCTGGAGGCCGGGCAGGAGGTAAAATATGAACTGCATTGCTTACCAAATTACCATCACGTCTTTTTTTTCCTAGCGCCTGCAACTAACCCGAACAGTCAGGCCCATAGGACGTTGGCAGAACGTATTGAAACACTTTGTCAGCAACTCACCGCTGAAAATTATGACCTATCTCGCCTGATTCAGGGATTATTTAGCCTGCATTTGAAAATGGTCATGCTGGAAAAATCCAGTGAGCGCTTTTCGGTATCGCCGACTTACTTCAACTCAACACTTTTCCTTAATGCTCGCCTGACTCAGCCCGTCACGCAGAAAAGCGGCACTGGAGTGATGGAAGCATTCGAACTCGACATTTATGCATCAGAATATAATGAGCTCGCCTTTACACTGCATAAAAGAAAATTTCTGGTCGAACCGGAGGATGAGATGCTCCTCTCCCTGGACGATACCAGCGTGTGGTTTAACATCAATAATCGTCGGCTTAAAGCCCGGCGCAAACTTGATGCCCGTGATAGCAAACTGGATTTTTTTCGTGAGCGCAGCGGTTATGGCGAATGCCAGGCCTATACCTATAACGTGGTCATGAATGCTGCCTGCGAGCGGCTCAGTGAACTAGAGATCCCCCATCAACCTATTCCATTTCAGGCTACACACGAGGTCAATCAGTTTGCTACCGACCTCGATCAACAGCTGGCTAATACGCTGTTGGTGGTTAATAACGGCGTTAAATTCAGCGCCACGCAAGAAGCTTATTTCTTTGACGCATTAGCCATCCAGTTCCCCGGGTATCAACTCTGGCCGCTGGCATCGCTTAAACATTCTCAGCAAACCGGCTTTTCTGAGCTGCCTGCCGATACATCTATTCTGGTGCTCAATGCGGTAGAAGGAGAACGGAGCAACAGCATCAGCCAGCAGGATAATGCATCTGTTGAGTACAATGATTTCTATGCGGCCTTTGCCGACGCCCGAAAACAACCTGAACTCAACTGGGATACCTATACCCAACTTAAACTGGATCGTTTGCAAGGGTGGCTAAATCAGCAACCGCTACCTGTGGTCCTGCAGGGTATGAATATTGATCGCAAATTGCTGGATGCGATTGATCTTATTAATGAACGATCGAAGAGAGACCCTGCTCAATACGAAATCGATCTTACGAAACCTCACAGCCGTCTTAAATCAGCAGTTACCTTACTAAACAGTAAGATACGCCGAACGAAAACCGAACTATGGTTCAAAGAAAGCTTACTCAATCAGCATCACATCCTCCTACCAGATTTGGCGGACGGGCACTATACCGCCTATGCGGTACGCAAAACGAAAAATAATCCTTTCCTGCTTGGATATGTTGAAATGAAAACAGAGTGCGGTCAACTTAGGGTAGTTGATACCGGGATCACTGAAGGTGAATTCAAGTATCTATCTGTTGATCATCCAGCTCTGGGACGACTAAAGAAATTATTCGATAAAAGCTTCTATCTCTACGACCACACAACAGATGTGCTGCTTACCACCTATAACAGCTCCCGCGTGCCGCGTCTGATTGGTCCGGCGCAATTTAATATCGTCGATTCATATGTTTATCAGGAACAAGAAAAAGCGCTGGCGGAGCGTCAAGGTGATAAATTTAGTGGGTATACTATCACCCGCTCAGCAAAACCAGAACAAAACGTACTGCCCTATCTGATATCACCGGCTCGCTCGAAATACGATTCGTTGGCTAAAACTCAAAAAATGAAGCATCATCATATTTACCTACAACCGCATGAGAATGGCGTGTTTGTTCTGGTAAGCGATGCTCAGCCTACAAATCCTACTATTGCACACCCTAACCTGGTGGAGAATCTTCTGATATGGGATGCTCAGGGCAAAGCCGTAGATGTATTTAACCACCCGTTAACTGGCGTTTATCTCAATAGCTTCACCCTGGATATGCTCAGGAGCGGCGAAAGCAGTAAAAGTTCAATTTTTACTAAGCTTGCCCGATTGATGGTTGAGAATTAACACGGTCTATAATCTTCGCCCCTTAATCACGAATACTCCTCCACCGACTCAGGGTGGAGGGGAGTAGATTCAGCTCACTTTTTAACTATCTCTGTTCGATATTTGGTTGGACAGGGATAGAAGTTGTTGGCTACCACAGTGCAGATCCGGACGTACGCTGCTAACGCATTTGGATCGTGCTTCGGGTATTTGGCGTAGAAATACAGCATCGGATAAGGGGGCACTGGGCATTATTCGGCAGGACGGGACACAACCTGCTGAAGCGCGCTCTGGAAGCCGGATGAATGCTCATCGCACTGGATGGCATGTTTTGATCCAGCAGCCAGCATCTGACGGCGGATATACTGAGGCTGGGAAAATCCGGTATGCGGATTGCCACTTCTGTTATCAGCGTGCATGACAGCATCACCTCCATCCGGAGGCTGTGCCCGCAGTACCGGATGACAGCGAATGATGAATAAACAGTGCCGCGTTGTGGTATTACTATGATCAGAGTGAACCTGCTAGCTGATTCAGAATTTCATACAGCGATGTGATGGTATGCTGCATTCCGGGAGCTGTAACATGCTGATATTTAGCCAGACTTGATATTGTGTACGCACGTTATTCAGCTAAAGCATGCAGAATGCCTGTCACCGCCTATGTTGCCATGCTGAATACAATCTATCATCATTAATGACATTTACGAAAAATGAACCATCATATAGGCTGTCATCGTATAAAGTACAGGCAACTGGGGAATATCATGTTAGATAATGTTTGCGATTACATTGCACAGTGGGTGGAAGATAATCTAGATACCGGAAAAAATATCAATGATCTGATTGAAGATATTGGATATAGCAGAAAAACAGTAGAAGTATGGTTTTTAAATAAGTATGGCGTAAATATTGGCGAATATTTATTTAAAAGAAGAATGAGTAGAGCTTCTGTATTATTAAAGCTAACTCATCTAACTATAACTGAAATCGCCACATTACTTCACTATAGCAGCAGCCAAAACTTTGCCAGGACTTTCAAAAGATTTAGCAATAAATCACCAACAGAATATCGCAATAGTGAAGCATGGGATGTTACTACTCTGCAACATTCCTTTCTTTATGAGTTTGATATAAAAAATGCCACCAGGTCAACAATATCATCCATATTTTTCCATGGAGTGTCATATAAAATAAATGAGTCTTTTTTATATAGAAATAAAACACAGGATAAAAAAAGTCTTCAATATCTAATCAAGAATTTATTGAATGAAAAAAAACATGATATTTTGGTTTGCATCAGCGAGTTTAACTCAATAGATTTAGATAAAAGCAGAAAAGGAATTGTAAACACATTAATAAAGGCAGGAGAAGTTCTCAACAAAACTCAAGAAGCTGTGGCTGTGATGCCGGGGGGGGGGAGTATTATCATTGCGGTTTTCATGGGGGGTGGCAAGAATATCACTTATTTACTTTTTCTTTCTTCATTGCTGTAGCAAGAGAAGAAAAATCCATTATCAAGAATAAAAAATATTATATTAATTTTCATTACTCCCCTGGCGATGCAACAAATTTTATCAATTGCACAATGTATATCCCACTAGCATAACAATATCAGATAGATTAAAAGCCGTTACCTTTACTGTTGCATTGCTGCATTAGTAAAACTCAATGAGAATCTATCGACTTTATTATTATATCAAATGACAAATATATTTTCACACGATGCAGGAAACTGCATCATTTTTTGCAAGTAATATAAGGAGATTATAATGAAAAAATTAATGATTGCTTCTGCAATGGCAATGATCATGGCTACGGGTTCAGCAATGGCTGGTGTCAAGCAAGCTTCTCAGGGGGAGGTACAGTTTGTTGGTGCTGTAGCTGCAACAACTTGTGACGTTATTGTTTCTGCCGATGGCGCTGTAAATAATCAAGTTCAGTTTGGCGTTGTGAATGTAAACGAGACTAAAAATAAAGACTTTAAAATTTCTCTCAAAGATCCGAGCTGTATTAATGGTTCCAATAAAGCAACGTTTGAGTGGTATTCTCCAGCTCTTGGCGATACCGGCATTGGCAACCAGTCAGGCACCGCAACTGGTTCTTATGTAGAATTGAAAGCCAAATCTGGTGTAACTAACAATCCTTCTCGTATTGATGCTATTACTGCACTGAACAACAGCGTTGATTTTACCGTTACTCAGGCAGTGATGGGCTTTGAATATACAGCTACGCTTCATGCTGACAATACTCCGGGCTCTTTTGAAACTGCTGCTTCCTACACCGTTGTGTATGAGTAATAGTTGAACATATCCGGGAGGTAACTCCCGGATAACTTCTCTAATTTTTTACTTTTTCGGAGAATATGTTCCCTGCTGAGCACTAGGATATATTCAGAGATGAAGCAGCGTCGCCTTTTTAAATTATCTCTGTTGGCACTGAGCATGTATTCTCATTTTAGTGTTTCAACAGAGTTGAATCTAGATTTTATCCAGGGGACCAGTGTAATCCCTTCCATTCTGAAGACAGATACAACTCTGCCCGCAGGTCAATACGTTGTCGATGTACTCGTAAACAATGAACGAACCAAGCGTGCGAATCTTGTCATTACAGAAGAAGATGAAACAAATGATAGTCTATGTCTCACCCCCGAATGGCTGGATAATGCCGGGGTGATGATGAAAAAAAACGCTTATGATGACGTATTTGACAAGGAAAAACAGTGCTATGTCCTGACTCGTAATCCCCACACTAAAGTGGATTTTGATTACGGTGCACAGACATTAAAGTTTAAAATTCCCCAGGCGTATTTACTGAGTAAAACAGACCCTGCTAGTTGGGATTATGGTGTAAATGGTGGACGCCTGAAATATTACGGTAACTTTAATAAGACTGTTCATAACGATTTTAATGCGTTCGGCAACCTAGATGCTGCCATTAACTTGGGCCGCTGGGTGTTATCCAGTAACATGAACATTTCGCGCTCTGATAACAAAACAGAGCTTACTTCTAGTGACCTAACGCTTTCAACAGCCATCAGTCAGGTGCAGGGCGATTTATTACTGGGTAAATCTCAGACACGCACTGAACTGTTTTCTGATTTTAATTTTTATGGTGCAGCATTACGCTCCAACAGCAATATGCGTCCGTGGGAATCAAGGGGATATGCGCCGGATATCTCTGGTATCGCCTCCACCCCTTCACGTATAACTGTGAAACAGAACGGATATACAGTCTATTCAAGAATGGTACCGGCGGGACCTTATCGTCTGGATGACCTGCGTCCAATGGGGAATGGAGATCTGGTGGTGACAGTTGAGGATGAAAGCGGTAACAAGATCGAGCAGATCTATCCGGTCACCACACTGCCGACACTGCTGCGTCCTGGTGATTTCCAGTACAACTTGGCAGTGGGTAAGAAGAATAACAGCAACGAGTTGGACAAGGCGTTTCATTCAGACAGTGGTCTGTTCTGGCTGGGTAGTCTGGACTACGGCTTCTCTACGACAACGCTGAATTCGGCATTCATTCTGAACGTTGACTATCAGGCTGGTGGCTTGGGGGTTACCCAGATGTTGGGCGGATTGGGGGCATTATCGCTCAGTGCTAATGTGTCAAAGGCCAGCTATGACGATGGCGAAGTGAAAACTGGAGAAAGTTTCAGTGCCAAATATGCCAAGAGTTTCTCTGCCAGAACTGATCTACAGTTACTGACATACCGTTATCAGAGTAAAGGGTATGTGGAGTTTGTTGACTTTAACCCTGTGGATAGCTGGCGCAGGCGTGGGGGTAATCAGAAATCCCGCTATGAGGCACGTCTGTCGCACCGTTTTGACGGCACATATCTGAGCGGCTCATACTGGCGCCAAGATTACTGGATACGTGAGGGGCATGACACCGGCGGTACACTCTCGTTGAGTACCTCCTTTGACGGTGTCTCCGTTTTTCTGAACGGAACACATTCGAGGTATGTCTGGTCGGATAAGGCGGATTACTCAGTTTCACTGAATCTGAGTGTGCCATTTGATCTGAAAGGAACCCGCAATTACAGCAGTAACAGTGTGGGCTATACCCGTACCAGTGGTACGACTTTCAACAGCAGTGTTTCTGCCATGCCGACTGACCGCTTTAATTACAGTCTGAGTGCAAATGCTGGTTCGAAAGGAAACCGTGGTGCATCAGCATCGGCCAGTTATGCCTTTGATGCTATTCAGACCAACATGGGGGTGTCACGTTCCTACAGTAAGCATGGAAACAGTCAGACCAGCTTCTCAGGCAGTATTTCGGGTTCGGTGCTGGGTACAGCAGAAACAGGCCCGCTCTTTACCAAAGAATCGTCTGGCACTGTGGGAATTATTAGCATTCCGGGTGTTAAAGGGGTTTCTGTTAATAGCTCCATGCCGACGAACAGCAGAGGTAATACAGTAGTGTGGTTATCTGAATACTCAGAGAACAGTATCAATATCAACATGGATAACGTGCCGGACAACATGGAATTCGAAACCACATCCTACAAAGTTGTTCCGACAGAAGGAGCGATGGTTTACCGCAAATTCGGCTTCGAGAATGTGCTGCGCTACATCCTGCGCGTAAAAGATGCACAAGGTAACTACCTAACTGGCGGTGATGCAAAAACAGAACAGGGGCTGAATGCCGGATTTATTTCAAACAATGGTGTTCTGCTGATGAACATGCTGGCTGAGCCGACATCTGTCAGCGTGGATACGGGAGACGGAAAACAGTGTCGTTTCTCCATGGCAGGACTGAAGGCCAACACGAATAAAGTTCAGGAGGTTCGTTGTGAGTAATTTGGGTAAGGCAGCACTGGCTGTCCTCCTTTCTCTGTTTTTCTGCCGTCAGTCCATGGGCGCGTTTGTGTTGAACGGGACCCGTTTCATTTATGAAGAGGGGAAAAAGAATATCTCCTTTGAAGTGACGAACAATACGGAGAAAACCTACGGTGGCCAGGTCTGGATTGACAACACCAACCAAAGCGATGGGGTTTATATGGTGCCGCAACCGCCATTCTTTAAGGTGTCTCCCAAACAGAAACAGATTATACGCATCATGAATATGGGCACAGCTCTGCCAAAGGACCGTGAGTCCCTGTTCTGGCTTAACGTCCAGGAAGTGCCACCAAAACCGAAAGTGAAGGATGGCGAAGGCAGCGTATTGGCCATTGCCATGAACACTCGCGTGAAACTGATTTACCGCCCAGCATCCGTTAAGGATGGTCGTAAAAATGCGGAAAAACTGCTGAAACTGGAACAGCGTGGCAGTGAGACTTGGTTGAAGAACCCAACGCCATACTACATGGCTGTTGTTAACGTAAAGCATGACGGTAAGGATATAGCCCTCAGCGATAAGGTGATGAAAGAAGTCGCGCAACTTAAGCCGTTCAGTGACGTGAATCTGGGGAAAAAAGTGAGTGGAATAATCAGTGTAGATGCCGTAAATGACTGGGAAGGGGTTCAGAGTTATGAACTTCAGTAAGCTCCTGACTATTACATTTTTTCTAATGTTTGCATGTGGGATGGCTAAGTCAGCAAAATTGGCCGAGACTATGTTGACTATTAATGCCACTTTTATTAATCCTGGATGTGATATTACCGTACCTTCTTTTTATGATTTGGGTACGTTAACTCCCGGTAGAAAGGAACATTCCCCCTTATCCATAGTATGGAATTGCACTGACACTCCTGTCAGAACAGCGCTTACCGCCTCAGTAATTAGAGGAAAGCTTGAGGCATCTGAAGATAAATTACAATTAATTATAAATGGTAATAATAATAGCGATAGCAATGGTTCCATTCTATATTTTTATGGAGGTGGTAATGGTGGAAGTATTATAAAAATTAATGGGAGAGATCCTTTCTGTCCCGATATTATTGAAACCACAGGGATTCGCAAATGTGTTATAACGCCTGTTACTGAGGTCCATCATGATGATACATTTGGGGTAGTCTCTGCAATACTTCTTTTTGAGATTGTGTATTCATAGTTTTATTAATGTTGCTTGCTATGAGTAAAATGTCAGCATTCCTTAATAAGAAATATGATGTTTATATGAATTATGTCGTAAAGTTCACAGAGTGACATGTGCATCAATCGTTCTTGTTTGCGATATTGATAGATTAGTGAAAATTGGAATGACAATGATAAACGTTATAAAAAAAGCGATCGTTGATGATGTTTTTGTACCATACTTTCAGCCAATCATCTGCATGAATAAACAGATTTGTGTAGGCTGCGAAATATTGATTCGCTGGAGCAAACCTTTACCTGGAATTACAGGCGCAGAGCAATTAATTTCATTGGCAGTCAGTGATGGAATTATATTTTCACTGACCAAGATAATGATGGAAAAAACAGCAAGAATTCTTGGTTCGGTGAAAGAAAAAATACCACAAGATTTTTACATATCTATAAATGTAACGCCTTCTTGCATATTGGATACTCATTTTGAGGATGCATGTTCTATGTTTATTCACCGGTTTAAAGGTAAAAATATAAAGTTAGTCATTGAGTTGACTGAACAATACCCCCTATTAGTTACGGACACAACAGCCTCTCTTTTTAATAAAATCAAAAGATTAGGTGTTTGCATAGCCTTGGATGATTTTGGAGTAGGTTATAATAGCTATAATTGTATACGCAACATTCCCTTAGATATTATTAAAATCGACAAATCTTACATCCATGACATGCGCAGAAATGATGTGTCAAAATACATTATAGAGAGTATCATCTCATTAGCAAACACATTAAAAATGAAAGTTATTGCCGAAGGCATTGAAAATAAAAAAGATGCCCTTTATTTATATAGGCAAGGAGTTTGTTATATGCAAGGGTATTATTTTTCCCCTGCTTTAAAGGGGAAAGACTTCATAAAAAAATGGTTAATAAATTAATTTATAAACAAACGCACATTGACTGATTTAAAGATGAAAAGAATAGCATTTATTATTTTATTGTTGTTTTCATTTTCTAGCATCGCAGAACTATATATGACTGTTAATATCGGAGATGAAAATAAAACAACAGCATATAATTCAATTGAAGATAATTACTATCTTACTTTACATTCAGAGCAAGTCACCGCCTCTTCAGAATCAAGTGGGGGGACAGCCTCTCCATCAGCACAAGGAAAGCTAACTTTATTTGATCCATTAACAAATAATATATTAAACAATAACATTGAGGCAACTTTACAACTAATTTATCGAGTTAAAAATAGAGACACAGGAACTATAGTTGCAGACAGACGTCCTTTTATTGACTCCAGAGGATATCTGTCTTCATCAGTATCCCCATGGTCAGAGGACCATGGCAATTATGAGACAATTGCAGAATGTACGTTAGATCTTGGTAAATATACACATTATGTTGGCGAATTCCAGGTGTCTGGAACAATAAAACACTTTGTAAGATATACTGGGCAAAATCAATCAGGTTTGTCTACGAAAGATATTTCATGCCAAGTTGAAGGTACCATCTCATTTAATCAGCCAGCATCAATCACCTTGTCAAAAAATATTATTAATGTTCAATGCATACGAGGAGGGAACTGTGTTACAGAACCTATTCAGCATATAATATCTGGCACAGGAGCTTTAAGCTTAATTATTGATGGAGATGGCCCTCTTGTTATTCAATCAAACGGCAATTCATTTCAAGTTACACCTGGGCAACGTATCGAACTAGGAATGGCACAGTCAGGAACTATTACATACATAATTCAAGAAAAGCCAAGTTTAACTTTACCACAACAATATCGAATAGTATATCAACTAGAGTCAATATGATTACATCACTATGTGGATAAATATTTTTATATTACTCTTTTTTATGCTGATATAGCGCTGCCCAAATCTTCCTGAATTTACTTATGCATCAGGTGATTCTGGGGGCGATCTGCATACTGTTTTTTGTTAAGGCTAGGTTGAGTGATACACAATAAAACTTCTAGTTAACAACGAACGATATCATCGATTCGTTCGAAAGTATTTGATTGAGCCCATCTTTGGGCCGATTTAAAAATATTAAAGCTACTATTTACAGCAATAGTACAATTAAGGAGATAATTGAAATGAAAAAGATTTTTGATGTTTCAGTAATTGCCATTGTCTGTGCATTTGCAGCAAATGCAGGAGCAAAGGAAGGTAAAAGCGGTTTTTATCTGACCGGTAAAGCCGGTGCCTCTGTGGTGTCACTTTCAGACCAGCGTTTCCTGTCAGGAGATGAGGAAGAAACATCAAAGTATAAAGGCGGCGATGACCATGATACGGTATTCAGTGGCGGTATTGCGGCCGGTTATGATTTTTATCCGCAGTTCAGTATTCCGGTTCGTACAGAACTGGAGTTTTATGCTCGTGGAAATGCTGACACGAAATATAATCTTTATAAAGACGACTGGTCGCGTGGTGACCTGAAGAATGAGGTGTCAGTCAACACTCTGATGCTGAATGCGTACTATGACTTCCGGAATGACAGCGCATTCACACCATGGGTATCTGCAGGGATTGGCTACGCCAGAATTCACCAGAAAACAACCGGTATCAGTACCTGGGATTACGGGTACGGATACAGTGGTCGTGAATCGTTGTCACGTTCAGGCTCTGCTGACAACTTCGCATGGAGCCTTGGCGCGGGTATCCGCTATGACGTTACTCCGGATATCGCTCTGGACCTCAGCTATCGCTATCTTGATGCGGGTGACAGCAGTGTGAGTTACAAGGACGAGTGGGGCGATAAATATAAATCAGAGGTTGATGTTAAAAGTCATGACATCATGCTTGGTGTGACTTATAACTTCTGACGAAACTGCTCCTGAAAGATAATAATTACTTATCTTCAGTAATTAAAAGGAAACACCCTGCAGTAATTATACTGCAGGGTTGTCTGTTATATGTTTTATAGGATATTTTTGATTTTTATTGTCTTATTCTCTTTATAATAAGATTACCGATATATTCCGATGAGTATCAGAAAACTATTTTGTTCGGGAAGCAAACCCCGGGTTTTATTGTTTTTATTCTTCCTGGGTATTTCTGCAATAACCTCTGCCGCATGCGGATACACTGAGAAAAATGCTACAGGAAATGTGTTGCTTCTGTTTCTCCTTCTGCTTCTTGCACACAGAAATACTCTCACATCCATTACAGCTCTGTTATTTCTGTTCTGTTGTGCACTGTATGCGCCTGCCGGTATGACGTACGGTAAAATCAACAACAGTTTTATTGTCGCGTTGCTGCAGACCACAACTGATGAGGCTGCGGAGTTTACCGGGATGATTCCTGTTTATCATTTTCTGGTCAGTGCCGCGATTCTGGTATTCATGGTGATTTTCTGGCGAACACACCACCGCGGTCACCGTAACTGGCTGGCACTGCTGTTATTCGTATTATGCTCTGTAAACAGCTGGCCGTTACGGATGGTTAAAGGAACAGTTGTGGGAACAACTGACACATTGCGTGAAATGCAGCGTTATGAACAACTGAGTCAGCACGGGGCTGACAGCTGGAAAATCCTGCCGGGAGCACCGTTATATGACACGATTGTGATTGTCACTGGTGAGAGTGTGCGCAGGGATTATATGTCGGTATATGGCTATCCAGGGCCAACCACACCGTGGCTGAATACTGCTCCCGGTTTATTTATTGACGGCTATACATCGGCAGCAGCCAGTACCGTACCTTCCCTGAGCCGGACACTGATTTATGACTATGAGCAGAACCCTGACTCCGGCAACAACGTGGTGGCGCTGGCAGCAAAAGCAGGATACAGCACATGGTGGATATCCAATCAGGGAAAACTGGGGGAGCATGATACACGCATCTCTGTTATTGCATCTGATGCGGAGCATACCGTTTTCCTCAAGAAAGGCAGCTTTGCTTCCCGTAAAACGGATGACATGTTGTTGTTACAGGAAACAGAACGTGCACTGGCGGATAAATCCTCTCCGAAGGTGATTTTCCTGCACATGATGGGGTCTCATCCGAACCCGTGTGACCGGCTTCACTCCTGGCCGAATCATTACCTGGAGCAGTATCCCCGAAAGGTTGCCTGTTACCTCGCCAGCATCAGTAAACTGGATAACTTTCTCGGTCAGCTTGATGGTATCCTTCGCCGGCATTCCCGTCATTTCGCCATGCTTTACTTTTCTGACCATGGGATGTCGGTCAGCGACAGTGCTAATCCTGTTCATCATGATGGCCATATACAAGGAGGCTACAGCGTTCCCCTGATTATTACCGCCAGTGACATCACGTCTCATCAGTCCGTCAGCAGAAAAATCAGTGCCCGTCATTTCGCAGGTATTTTTCAGTGGCTGACCGGCATTCGTACTGAAAATATACCGCCATTCAATCCGCTGACAGACGAAGATAATGAACCCGTTATTGTTTTTAACGGAGAGAAAAATGTGCCGGCAGACAGTCTGAAACCGCAGCCACTTATTCTTCCTGACCACAGGTAATCATATATGGCAAACAGTAATACAGTCTCTTGTACTGAAAAGTATTCTGTATAGAATAGAATCCGTATTCATATCAGCACAAGGGACCACCAAATCCCGGCAGCATTCCTTACGTCAGTTATCCCGCATCATCCTGTGAATGCGGGATTTTTTATGAGGTTGCTTTTTTATTGAATATATATAAATAACGAATAACTGCGGATTCTGATAATCCCCCTGCAGGATACAATCAGGTAAACAGTAAATACAGCAGTTAATACCGTTTTGTCTGTTTTTTTAACAAAGAAAATAATCCTGGAGTAGGTTCCCGGGCATTTGCCCGGGATGATTACTGTTTTAATGGATTATTAATCTTTGCATATTCAAATGGACTGATAAATCTTTCTCTGTTTGCATCCAGAAAATCGGCCCACCACTGTAGCATCAGTCGCCGTTCTTCCAGATGTTCTGCTTTATGGATATACGCGGCCCTCACTGAATTCCGCTCCATGTGGCTCATCTGACGTTCAACAGCATCACGAGACCACAAACCTGATTCGCTCAATGAACTACAGGCCATTGTTCGAAAGCCATGACCACAAACCTCTACTTTAGTATCATACCCCATGACCCGTAACGCACTATTTACCGTATTCTCACTCATGGGTTTGTGCGAATCGTGATCACCAATAAAGATCAAGTCATGAGCCCCACAAAACTGTTTTATCTGCTTTAAAATTGCAAGGGCTTGCGTTGAAAGAGGCACTAGATGCGTTGTACGCATTTTTGAGCCTCTATGGGAATGTTTCACTCCTGGAATAGGCTCCCGCTCCGGTGGGATGGTCCACATTGACGTTTCAAAATCGATTTCTGACCAGCGAGCAAAACGCAGCTCACTGGATCGAATAAAGATCAGCAAAGTGAGTTCTGTCGCCCATCGAGTTAGTGGCCTACCAGTATATCTATCTATTTTTGTAAGCAACTCAGGGATGCGCTTTAATTCAAGCGCGGGACGATGCTGTCGATTACAGGAAGCAACCGCCCCAGCCATCTCTTGTGCCGGGTTATAATCAATTAACCCACTTTGCACTGCATAGCGCATTATGGCAGTAGTGCGCTGTTGAAGACGAGCAGCCACTTCAAGACGTCCAGACATTTCTACGGCCTTAATAGGTGCTAATAAATCTCGAGTTTTTAACTCAGCGATATTACGTTCACCAAGCGCTGCAAAAAGATTATCTTCCAGACTTTTTAGCACACGATGGGCATGATCTTCAGACCACTTTTTATTGGTGCCATGCCACTCAATCGCGACTTCTTTAAAGGTTCGTGCTTTACTCTGTTCAACCTTATCACTTTTCTTTTTGTCTCCCGGATCGACGCCATTCGCAAGCAGCTTACGTGCCTCGTCACGACGTATTCTGGCATCCGCGAGTGTGATTTCAGGATAAACCCCAAGTGCCAGCATCTTTTGCTTTCCCTCATAACGGTACTGCAAACGCCAGTACTTAGAACCATTTGGATGGACAAGCAGATGCATACCGCCACCATCAGTCAGCTTATATTGCTTATCCGTTGGCTTGGCTGCTCTGACTTTGATATCTGTTAATGCCATCGTATTCCCTCCCTGTTGGTACAAGCATTATCGAACCGGAAATACCATCATCTGTACCAACATATGTTGGTAGATGTACGTTGATATCGGTTGACCTTGAGAGAGTTAATATAGCGGGAAAGATAGATAAACACTGGATTTCAGGCATAAAAAAAGACCTCAGTTGAGGTCTATTTACATACTTTTGGTGCCGAAGGCCGGACTCGAACCGGCACGTATTTCTACGGTTGATTTTGAATCAACTGCGTCTACCGATTTCGCCACTTCGGCACTGAAGAGGTATGCGGAAAACGTTGTGAATTATACCTGTCACGCACCACCATGCAAGCGCCAGCTTGCTCGCACCTCGCTAAGTGCTGAAATTTTCATCATTGCATACCGCGATGTGTAACCTTTGTCACACTCCAGGCACCCCGCCCTGCCATGCTCTACACTTCCCAGACAACACCAGAGAAGGACCAAAAAATGTCGATGATAAAAAGCTATGCCGCAAAAGAAGCGGGCGGCGAACTGGAAGTTTATGAGTACGATCCCGGTGAATTGAAGCCACAAGATGTTGAAGTGCAGGTGGATTACTGCGGGATCTGCCATTCCGATCTGTCGATGATCGACAACGAATGGGGATTTTCACAGTATCCGCTGGTTGCCGGGCATGAGGTGATTGGGCGCGTGGTGGCGCTCGGGAGCGCCGCGCAGGATAAAGGTTTGCAGGTCGGTCAGCGTGTCGGGATTGGCTGGACGGCGCGTAGCTGCGGGCATTGCGACGCCTGTATTAGCGGTAATCAGATCAACTGCGAGCAAGGTGCGGTGCCAACAATTATGAATCGCGGCGGTTTTGCCGAGAAGTTGCGTGCAGACTGGCAATGGGTGATCCCACTGCCGGAAAATATCGATATCGAGTCCGCCGGGCCGCTGCTGTGTGGTGGTATCACGGTCTTTAAACCACTGTTGATGCACCATATCACTGCTACCAGCCGCGTTGGGGTAATTGGTATTGGCGGGCTGGGGCATATCGCTATAAAACTTCTGCACGCAATGGGATGCGAGGTGACGGCCTTTAGTTCTAATCCGGCGAAAGAGCAGGAAGTACTGGCGATGGGTGCCGATAAAGTGGTGAATAGCCGCGATCCGCAGGCACTGAAAGCACTGGCGGGGCAGTTTGATCTCATTATCAACACCGTCAACGTCAGCCTCGACTGGCAGCCTTATTTTGAGGCGCTGACCTATGGCGGTAATTTCCATACGGTCGGTGCGGTTCTCACGCCGCTGTCTGTTCCGGCCTTTACGTTAATTGCGGGCGATCGCAGCGTCTCTGGCTCTGCTACCGGCACGCCTTATGAACTGCGTAAGCTGATGCGCTTTGCCGCCCGCAGCAAGGTTGCGCCGACAACCGAACTGTTCCCGATGTCGAAAATTAACGACGCCATCCAGCATGTGCGCGACGGTAAGGCGCGTTACCGCGTGGTGTTGAAAGCCGATTTTTGAAAATCATTCGCAGCGCTGATCTGAGGCGCTGCCCTCTTTCGCACATATTCTGTTTTGTCGTATCGCCAGCACGGCCTGCCGACATTGTTCGGTGACATTGGCAATATCATGGTTGATATCAATGCGCACAATATCCTGTTCATCTGCTTGTGGACGCTCCAGCGCCTCAAACTGACTTTTTAGTAACGCTACCGGCATAAAATGCCCAGCCCGACGCTGCATTCGCGCGAGGATAGTTTCATAGTCGCCATCTAACCAGAGGAAATGAACATGGGGGCTACCCTTGCGTAAAATATCACGATACTGTTTTTTTAATGATGAACAGACAATAAATCCTGTTTCATTCTTTTTATAAAGACTGTATGAAGCATCATTTAAGCGTTCCAGCCAGGGAAGTCGATCTTCATCAGATAATGGAATACCCTGCGACATTTTATCTATATTTTTGGCTGGATGAAGATCGTCACCATCAATAAATTTAGCAGATAATAACGCGGCAACCTTGCTACCAATTAATGTTTTACCACTCCCTGAAACGCCCATCAAAATAAAGCTTTCACCCGCCATTTAAAATCTCCTGAATCATCTTACCTGCTGCGATACTACGCCTGGTGGCATAATAATTTCACGTTTTTTTATTTCTGCTGATAAGAATTACAAGGCACATCACGTTATGCGTAACATAGTAATGTAACAATTTTCTGACGTGATCTTCATCACAAATAATGACAATTAAAACCGCTTAAATGCTTCCGAGGTGTCTACCTGACCAGTGAGGAATTTATGCAAGTGAAAACACAGTCCTGCGTTGTTGCGGGCAAGAAAACTGTTGCCGTTACCGAGCAGACGATAGATTGGAATAATAATGGAACATTAGTACAAATAACCCGAGGTGGAATTTGCGGTTCCGATTTACATTATTATCAGGAAGGAAAAGTAGGTAATTTCATGATAAAGGCACCGATGGTGTTAGGTCATGAAGTTATCGGTAAAGTTATTCATAGCGACTCATCAGAATTACATGAAGGGCAAACGGTAGCCATTAATCCGTCTAAACCGTGCGGTCACTGCAAATACTGCATTGAACATAACGAGAATCAGTGTACAGAGATGCGTTTTTTTGGCAGTGCCATGTATTTCCCTCATGTTGATGGTGGTTTTACCCGTTATAAAATGGTCGAAACGTCGCAATGTGTCCCTTATCCGGCCAAAGCTGACGAAAAGGTTATGGCTTTTGCCGAACCTTTAGCCGTCGCGATTCATGCCGCACATCAGGCCGGCGAGTTACAGGGCAAGCGAGTATTTATTTCCGGTGTTGGACCCATTGGCTGCCTGATTGTCAGTGCAGTGAAAACACTGGGGGCCGCGGAAATTGTCTGTGCTGATGTGAGTCCCCGTTCCCTTTCGCTGGGCAAAGAGATGGGGGCGGATGTGCTCGTAAACCCACAAAACGACGACATGGATCACTGGAAAGCGGAAAAAGGCTATTTCGATGTCAGCTTTGAAGTGTCCGGTCATCCTTCATCAGTGAATACCTGTCTGGAGGTCACTCGTGCACGCGGCGTAATGGTGCAGGTAGGTATGGGAGGCGCGATGGCAGAATTCCCAATGATGACGTTGATTGGTAAGGAGATTTCACTCAGAGGCTCTTTCCGTTTTACCAGCGAATTTAATACCTCAGTGTCATGGCTGGCGAATGGCGTTATCAATCCACTGCCTTTACTGAGTGCTGAATATCCCTTCACTGACCTGGAAGAGGCGCTACGTTTCGCCGGTGATAAAACCCAGGCAGCAAAAGTCCAGCTTGTTTTCTAAGAGATAAATAAAGGAATAATACAATGAACGATCTATTTTCACTGGCAGGAAAAAATATCTTGATTACCGGTTCAGCACAGGGCATTGGCTTTTTACTGGCAACCGGCCTGGGTAAATATGGCGCACAAATAATTATTAATGATATTACTGCCGAACGCGCAGAACTTGCTGTAGAAAAACTCCACCAGGAGGGTATTCAGGCCGTTGCCGCACCTTTTAATGTTACTCATAAACATGAAATTGATGCCGCCGTTGAACATATCGAAAAGGACATCGGCCCCATTGATGTGCTGGTGAATAACGCCGGTATCCAGCGCCGTCATCCTTTTACTGAGTTCCCTGAACAAGAGTGGAATGATGTGATCGCAGTAAACCAGACCGCCGTGTTCCTGGTATCGCAAGCGGTAACTCGTCACATGGTTGAACGCAAGGCAGGTAAAGTTATTAATATTTGCTCGATGCAAAGCGAACTGGGACGTGACACCATCACCCCTTATGCCGCATCGAAAGGGGCGGTAAAAATGCTCACCCGCGGCATGTGCGTCGAGCTGGCGCGCCACAATATTCAGGTCAACGGTATTGCGCCGGGCTATTTCAAAACAGAAATGACTAAAGCACTGGTTGAGGACGAAGCCTTCACCGCCTGGTTGTGCAAACGGACCCCCGCCGCACGCTGGGGAGATCCGCAGGAACTGATTGGTGCTGCGGTGTTCCTTTCTTCAAAAGCCTCTGATTTCGTAAACGGCCACCTGTTGTTTGTTGATGGCGGCATGTTAGTGGCTGTTTAACAGCCCCCCTACGTGCAGCGCGAAAGCGCTGCTTTTCTGGCACTAATAAGAGATAAAGACTATGCCATTAATCATTATTGCGGCAGGCGTCGCGCTGCTTCTTATCCTGATGATCGGCTTTAAAGTTAACGGCTTTATTGCCCTCGTTCTGGTAGCTGCCGTCGTCGGATTTGCCGAAGGGATGGATGCACAGGCCGTCCTGCACTCTATACAAAATGGTATCGGCAGCACGCTCGGCGGGCTGGCAATGATCCTCGGTTTCGGGGCCATGTTAGGCAAGCTGATTTCTGATACGGGTGCGGCACAACGTATCGCCACTACGCTGATTGCTACTTTTGGTAAAAAACGCGTGCAATGGGCGCTAGTGATCACCGGTCTGGTTGTGGGCCTCGCCATGTTTTTTGAAGTGGGTTTTGTCCTGCTGTTGCCGTTGGTATTTACCATCGTAGCATCATCAGGATTACCCCTGTTGTATGTTGGCGTACCAATGGTAGCAGCGCTCTCTGTAACCCACTGTTTTCTGCCGCCACATCCAGGGCCTACTGCCATCGCGACTATCTTTGAGGCTAATCTCGGAACGACTTTACTGTATGGATTTATCATTACCATTCCGACAGTTATTGTCGCAGGACCGCTGTTTTCTAAACTGCTAACTCGCTTTGAGAAAGCACCACCGGAAGGCTTATTTAATCCTCATCTGTTTAGCGAAGAGGAGATGCCCTCCTTCTGGAACAGTATTTTCGCTGCCGTGATCCCGGTCATCCTGATGGCTATCGCCGCCGTTTGTGAAATTACGTTACCGAAAACTAACACCGTGCGCCTCTTCTTTGAATTTGTCGGTAACCCTGCCGTTGCGCTGTTTATTGCCATTGTTATTGCGATTTTCACACTGGGCCGACGTAATGGACGCACCATCGAGCAAATCATGGATATCATTGGGGATTCTATAGGCGCTATCGCGATGATTGTGTTTATTATCGCTGGCGGCGGCGCGTTTAAGCAGGTATTAGTAGATAGCGGTGTCGGGCACTATATTTCACACTTAATGACCGGAACTACACTTTCGCCGTTATTGATGTGCTGGACTGTTGCGGCGCTGTTGCGTATCGCTCTGGGCTCTGCCACCGTCGCGGCCATTACCACCGCGGGTGTGGTGTTGCCGATTATCAACGTTACCCATGCCGATCCCGCTTTAATGGTACTGGCAACCGGTGCGGGCAGCGTGATCGCGTCACACGTAAACGACCCTGGCTTCTGGCTATTTAAAGGGTATTTTAATCTGACGGTTGGTGAAACGTTGCGTACCTGGACGGTGATGGAAACCCTTATTTCTATTATGGGTTTGCTGGGCGTGTTAGCCATTAACGCCGTATTGCACTGAAAGAATAAAATATTGTGATGTAGTTTCGGGGGAAGATTGAAGATTCCCCCGACGTTGGGAGAAGTTATGCGCAATCACAGAATTTCTTTACAGGATATCGCTACGCTGGCTGGCGTAACAAAAATGACCGTGAGTCGTTATATCCGCTCGCCGAAAAAGGTGGCAAAGGAAACAGGCGAGCGCATCGCCAAAATTATGGAAGAGATCAATTATATCCCTAATCGCGCTCCCGGCATGTTGTTGAATGCACAAAGTTATACCCTCGGTATCTTGATTCCGTCATTTCAAAATCAACTCTTCGCTGACATTCTCGCGGGAATAGAATCCGTCACCTCTGAGCATAATTATCAGACCCTTATTGCTAATTACAATTACGATCGCGATTCCGAAGAAGAGTCGGTGATTAACCTGCTCTCTTATAACATTGACGGGATTATACTTTCGGAAAAATATCACACCATCAGGACGGTGAAATTTCTGCGTTCAGCCACCATTCCGGTCGTGGAATTGATGGATGTACAGGGAGAACGGCTGGATATGGAGGTCGGTTTTGATAATCGGCAGGCCGCTTTTGACATGGTGTGTACCATGCTGGAGAAGCGAGTCAGGCACAAAATTCTGTATCTCGGTTCCAAAGATGACACCCGCGATGAACAGCGTTATCAGGGGTATTGCGATGCGATGATGCTGCATAATCTTTCCCCATTACGCATGAATCCACGCGCCATCTCATCCATTCATTTAGGAATGCAGTTAATGCGTGATGCCCTTAGCGCAAACCCGGATTTAGACGGTGTATTTTGCACCAATGACGATATTGCGATGGGTGCGCTTCTGCTGTGCCGCGAGCGAAACCTCGCCGTGCCAGAACAAATTTCCATTGCGGGTTTTCATGGGCTGGAGATTGGCAGGCAAATGATCCCAAGCCTCGCCAGCGTAATTACTCCCCGTTTTGATATTGGTCGGATGGCCGCCCAAATGTTGCTGAGCAAAATTAAAAATAACGATCACAACCACAACACTGTTGACCTCGGGTATCAGATTTATCACGGCAACACGCTTTAGGTTATTTTCTCTTCATTACACGTATTCTCTTTGCCGGACGTTGCCTATACTCCAGGCAGGAAACTGGAGGATATCTCATGAGCGACCCCCTGTTAATTGCCCGCACGCCGGACACAGAACTGTTTTTACTGCCGGGAATGGCTAACCGTCACGGGCTGATTACTGGCGCAACGGGGACGGGTAAAACTGTCACGCTGCAAAAACTGGCGGAGTCATTGTCGGAAATCGGCGTGCCGGTGTTTATGGCTGATGTGAAAGGCGATCTGACCGGTATCGCGCAGGCAGGAACGGCGTCGGAAAAACTGCTCGCAAGGCTTAAAAATATCGACGTCAATGACTGGCAACCGCATGCTAATCCGGTGGTGGTGTGGGATATCTTTGGCGAGAAAGGCCATTCGGTACGGGCGACGGTTTCAGACCTGGGGCCACTGTTGCTGGCGCGGCTGTTGAATCTCAACGATGTGCAATCTGGCGTGCTGAATATCATCTTCCGCATTGCTGACGATCAGGGGCTGTTACTGCTCGACTTTAAAGATCTGCGGGCGATTACCCAGTACATCGGCGATAACGCCAAATCTTTCCAGAATCAGTACGGTAATATCAGTAGCGCATCGGTTGGTGCCATCCAGCGCGGGCTGTTGTCGCTGGAACAGCAAGGCGCAGCACACTTCTTTGGTGAGCCGATGCTGGATATCAAAGACTGGATGCGCATCGATGCCAACGGTAAAGGCGTTATTAATATCCTCAGCGCCGAGAAGCTTTATCAGATGCCGAAACTGTACGCCGCCAGCCTGCTGTGGATGATTTCAGAGTTGTATGAACAATTGCCGGAAGCGGGCGATCTGGAGAAGCCAAAACTGGTGTTTTTCTTCGACGAAGCACATCTGCTGTTTAACGATGCACCGCAGGTACTGCTGGATAAGATTGAGCAGGTGATAAGGCTTATTCGCTCAAAAGGCGTGGGCGTCTGGTTCGTTTCGCAAAACCCGTCTGATATTCCAGATAATGTGCTCGGCCAGCTCGGTAATCGCGTTCAGCACGCTTTGCGGGCTTTTACGCCAAAAGATCAGAAAGCAGTGAAGGCAGCGGCGCAAACCATGCGGGCTAATCCGGCGTTTGATACCGAAAAGGCAATCCAGGAACTGGGGACGGGCGAAGCGTTGATCTCGTTTCTCGATGCAAAAGGAAGTCCTTCTGTGGTGGAACGGGCGATGGTGATTGCGCCTTGTTCGCGGATGGGACCGGTGACGGAAGATGAGCGCAATGGCTTGATTAACCACTCCCCGGTGTATGGCAAGTACGAGGATGACGTGGACCGGGAATCCGCCTATGAGATGTTGCAAAAAGGCTTTCAGGCCAGTACCGAGCAGCAAAATAATCCCCCCGCGAAAGGGAAAGAGGTAGCGGTAGATGACGGCATTCTTGGTGGATTGAAGGATATTTTGTTCGGCACTACCGGACCACGCGGCGGGAAGAAAGATGGTGTGGTGCAAACAATGGCCAAAAGCGCCGCTCGCCAGGTGACGAATCAGATTGTACGCGGGATGTTGGGGAGTTTGCTGGGGGGGAGAAAAAGATAAGTCAGACGTGGTCTGTGCCCCTCACCCTAACCCTCTCCCCAAAGGGGCGAGGGGACCGTTCGAACTCGTATTTGACTTTGTCAACAATAATAAAGGGAGCTTTCGCTCCCTTGTTAGATTACGATTTTCTCATTAACAGCCACAGGCTGATTAAGAAGAAGCTGGCGCTTGGCAACAGTGCGCCGATGATCGGCGGGATGCCATAAACCAACGTCAGCGGGCCGAAGATCTGGTCCAGTACGTAGAAGACAAAACCGAAGCTAATACCGGTGACCACACGCACACCCATCGGTACGCTACGCAGTGGGCCAAAGATGAACGACAGCGCCATCAGCATCATCACCGCCACAGATAGCGGCTGGAAGATTTTGCTCCACATGTTGAGCTGATAACGTCCGGCATCCTGACCGCTCGACTTCAGATACTTCACGTAGTTGTGCAAACCGCTGATGGAGAGTGCATCCGGGTCCAGCGCCACCACGCCCAGTTTGTCCGGTGTGAGGTTGGTTTTCCAGGTGCCGCTCACCGTCTGCGAACCGGTGATCTGTTTCGGATTGGTCAGATCAGATTCATCAACCTGCGACAGACGCCAGACTTTATGTTCCGGGTCAAACTTCGCGGTAGCGGCATAGCGTACGGATTGCAGACGACGATTCTCGTTAAAGGCATAAATACTGATGCCACCTAACTCTTCGTCACCTTTAACCCGCTCAATGTAGACGAAGTTGTTGCCATCTTTCGCCCATAAACCTTGCTGGGTAGAGAGCAACGAGCCGCCGTACATCGCCTGCGCACGGTAGTTACGCGCCATCTGCTCGCCCTGCGGCGCGACCCATTCGCCAATCGCCATCGTCAGCAAGACCAGCGGAATGGCGGTTTTCATTACCGACAGCGCCACCTGCATACGGGTAAAACCAGAAGCCTGCATCACCACCAGTTCGCTGCGCTGCGCCAGCATCCCAAGACCAAGCAACGCCCCAAGCAGAGCCGCCATCGGGAAGAAGATCTGCACATCTTTCGGCACGCTCAGCAAGGTATACATTCCTGCGCCTAACGCGTCGTAACTCCCCTGCCCGGCTTTTTTCAGCTGATCGACAAACTTGATAATGCCCGACAGCGACACCAGCATGAACAGTGTCATCATGATGGTGGTGAAAATAGTTTTACCGATATAGCGGTCAAGTACGCCAAAAGGTTGCATCACACCGCTCCTTTACGCGAAAAACTGGCGCGCAGGCGGCGGACCGGCACGGTGTCCCAAAGGTTGAGAACAATCGCTAAAGCCAGATAAATCAGGTTAACGGTCCACATCCACAGCGTCGGGTCCAGCTTACCTTTACCGCCGTTCGATTTCAGGGAGGTCTGGATCAGGAAGAAAAGTAGATACAGCAGCATGGCTGGCAGCATCGACAGTACGCGTCCCTGACGTGGGTTAACCACGCTCAGCGGTACGACCATAAGTGCCATCATAAACACGGTGAATACCAACGTGATACGCCAGTTCAGTTCTGCGCGAGCACGATCGGTGTCAGTGTTCCACAATGTGCGCATGTCCATCTGGTCGGTATCGTTCGGGTCGAGCGCCACCGCCTGGTGACCAATGATCGCCTGATAATCCTGGAAATCCGTAATGCGGAAATCACGTAACAGTGCAGTGCCTTCGAAGCGCGTTCCCTGGTTGAGAGTGACGACCTGGGAGCCGTCGCGCAGTTGGGTTAAATGTCCGGAATCGGCCACCACCACAGAAGGACGTGCATTACCTTTTGGTCGAATTTGTGCGAGGAACACATCTTTGAAATCGCTGCCGTCAACGCTTTCGATGAACAGCACCGAGCTGCCATTAGTCGCTTGCTGGAATTGCCCTTGCGCCAGCGCCGCCATGCCAGGGTTCGCTTTCGCTTCTGCTAACACTTCATCCTGATGACGCGATGACCACGGTCCCGCCCACATCACGTTAACCGCCGCGACGATTGCCGTGAATACCGCAAGGATCATTGCCGCTTTCACCAGAACCGCTTTGCTCAGGCCGCAGGCATGCATTACCGTAATTTCACTTTCGGTATACAGTTTGCCCAGCGTCATCAGCAGCCCGAGGAACAGGCTTAATGGCAGGATAAGCTGCGCCATTTCCGGCACGCCCAACCCGAGAAGGGAGAGCACCAGATTCGCCGGAATATCGCCGTCAACCGCTGCGCCGAGGATCCTCACTAACTTTTGACAGAAGAAGATCAAAAGCAAGATGAAGAGTATCGCCAGCTGGCTTTTGAGCGTCTCCCGCACCAGATATCTTATGATTATCACTTTAAATACGCCCGTAAAAACTCGTCTTTTGCAGGATTTTAGCTTGTTTCATGGCTTAAACGTCATTTATTCTCTTGAGTCGTCGAAATCGTCGCTAAGATAATTATACTCAACGGATTCACCTCTCAGATTTTGTTCTGACGTGCCAATGCCGTAATAACGTTAAGATTAACACGAAGTCATCGCAACAGCGGACATGAGTTACGAAAGCTTGCAATTCTATCTGTAGCCACCGCCGTTGTCTTTAAGATTCAGGAGCGTAGTGCATGGAGTTTAGTGTAAAAAGCGGTAGCCCGGAGAAACAGCGGAGTGCCTGCATCGTCGTGGGCGTCTTCGAACCACGTCGCCTTTCTCCGATTGCAGAACAGCTCGATAAAATCAGCGATGGGTACATCAGCGCCCTGCTACGTCGGGGCGAACTGGAAGGAAAACCGGGGCAGACATTGTTGCTGCACCATGTTCCGAATGTACTTTCCGAGCGAATTCTCCTTATTGGTTGCGGCAAAGAACGTGAGCTGGATGAGCGTCAGTACAAGCAGGTTATTCAGAAAACCATTAATACGCTGAATGATACTGGCTCAATGGAAGCGGTCTGCTTTCTGACTGAACTGCACGTTAAAGGCCGTAATAACTACTGGAAAGTGCGTCAGGCTGTCGAGACGGCAAAAGAGACGCTCTACAGTTTCGATCAGCTGAAAACGAACAAGAGCGAACCGCGTCGCCCGCTGCGTAAAATGGTGTTCAACGTGCCGACCCGCCGTGAACTGACCAGCGGTGAGCGCGCGATCCAGCACGGTCTGGCGATTGCCGCCGGGATTAAAGCAGCGAAAGATCTCGGCAATATGCCGCCGAATATCTGTAACGCCGCTTACCTCGCTTCACAAGCGCGCCAGCTGGCTGACAGCTACAGCAAGAATGTTATCACCCGCGTTATCGGCGAACAGCAGATGAAAGAGCTGGGGATGCATTCCTATCTGGCGGTCGGTCAGGGTTCGCAAAACGAATCGCTGATGTCGGTGATTGAGTACAAAGGCAACGCGTCGGAAGATGCACGCCCAATCGTGCTGGTGGGTAAAGGTTTAACCTTCGACTCCGGCGGTATCTCGATCAAGCCTTCAGAAGGCATGGATGAGATGAAGTACGATATGTGCGGTGCGGCAGCGGTTTACGGCGTGATGCGGATGGTCGCGGAGCTACAACTGCCGATTAACGTTATCGGCGTGTTGGCAGGCTGCGAAAACATGCCTGGCGGGCGTGCCTATCGTCCGGGCGATGTGTTAACCACCATGTCCGGTCAAACCGTTGAAGTGCTGAATACCGACGCTGAAGGCCGCCTGGTACTGTGCGACGTGTTAACTTACGTTGAGCGTTTTGAGCCGGAAGCGGTGATTGACGTGGCGACGCTGACCGGTGCCTGCGTGATCGCGCTGGGTCATCACATTACCGGTCTGATGGCGAACCATAATCCGCTGGCCCATGAACTGATTGCCGCGTCTGAACAATCCGGTGACCGCGCATGGCGCTTACCGCTGGGTGACGAGTATCAGGAACAACTGGAGTCCAATTTTGCCGATATGGCGAACATTGGCGGTCGTCCTGGTGGGGCGATTACCGCAGGTTGCTTCCTGTCACGCTTTACCCGTAAGTACAACTGGGCGCACCTGGATATCGCCGGTACCGCCTGGCGTTCTGGTAAAGCAAAAGGCGCCACCGGTCGTCCGGTAGCGTTGCTGGCACAGTTCCTGTTAAACCGCGCTGGGTTTAACGGCGAAGAGTAATTGCGTCAGGCAAGGCTGTTATTGCCGGATGCGGCGTGAACGCCTTATCCGACCTACACAGCACTGAACTCGTAGGCCTGATAAGACGCGCAAGCGTCGCATCAGGCAATGCTGTTATTGTCGGATGCGGCATGAACGCCTTATCCGACCTACACAGCACCGAACTCGTAGGCCTGATAAGACGTGGCAGCGTCGCATCAGGCAATGCTGTTATTGTCGGATGCGGCGTGAGCGCCTTATCCGACCTACACACAGCACTGAACTCGTAGGCCTGATAAGACACAACAGCGTCGCATCAGGCGCTGCGGTGTATACCTGATGCGTATTTAAATCCACCACAAGAAGCCCCATATATGAAAAACGCAACGTTCTACCTTCTGGACAATGACACCACCGTCGATGGCTTAAGCGCCGTTGAGCAGCTGGTGTGTGAAATTGCCGCAGAACGTTGGCGCAGCGGTAAGCGCGTGCTCATCGCCTGTGAAGATGAAAAGCAGGCTTACCGGCTGGATGAAGCCCTGTGGGCGCGTCCGGCAGAAAGCTTTGTTCCGCATAATTTAGCGGGAGAAGGACCGCGCGGCGGTGCGCCGGTGGAGATCGCCTGGCCGCAAAAACGCAGCAGCAGCCCGCGCGATATATTGATTAGTCTGCGAACAAGCTTTGCAGATTTTGCCACCGCTTTCACAGAAGTGGTAGACTTCGTTCCTTATGAAGATTCTCTGAAACAACTGGCGCGCGAACGCTATAAAGCCTACCGCGTGGCTGGTTTCAACCTGAATACGGCAACCTGGAAATAATGGAAAAGACATATAACCCACAAGATATCGAACAGCCGCTTTACGAGCACTGGGAAAAGCAGGGCTACTTTAAGCCTAATGGCGATGAAAGCCAGGAAAGTTTCTGCATCATGATCCCGCCGCCGAACGTCACCGGCAGTTTGCATATGGGTCACGCCTTCCAGCAAACCATCATGGATACCATGATCCGCTATCAGCGCATGCAGGGCAAAAACACCCTGTGGCAGGTCGGTACTGACCACGCCGGGATCGCTACCCAGATGGTCGTTGAGCGCAAGATTGCCGCAGAAGAAGGTAAAACCCGTCACGACTACGGCCGCGAAGCTTTCATCGACAAAATTTGGGAATGGAAAGCGGAATCCGGCGGCACCATTACCCGTCAGATGCGCCGTCTCGGCAACTCCGTCGACTGGGAGCGTGAACGCTTCACCATGGACGAAGGCCTGTCCAATGCGGTGAAAGAAGTTTTCGTTCGTCTATATAAAGAAGACCTGATTTACCGTGGCAAACGCCTGGTAAACTGGGACCCGAAACTGCGCACCGCTATCTCTGACCTGGAAGTGGAAAACCGCGAATCGAAAGGTTCGATGTGGCACATCCGCTATCCGCTGGCTGACGGTGCGAAAACCGCAGACGGTAAAGATTATCTGGTGGTCGCGACTACCCGTCCGGAAACCCTGCTGGGCGATACTGGCGTAGCCGTTAACCCGGAAGATCCGCGTTACAAAGATCTGATTGGCAAATATGTCATTCTGCCGCTGGTTAACCGTCGTATTCCGATCGTTGGCGACGAACACGCCGACATGGAAAAAGGCACCGGCTGCGTGAAAATCACTCCGGCGCACGACTTTAACGACTATGAAGTGGGTAAACGTCACGCGCTGCCGATGATCAACATCCTGACCTTTGACGGCGATATCCGTGAAAGCGCCCAGGTGTTCGATACCAAAGGTAACGAATCTGACGTTTATTCCAGCGAAATCCCGGCAGAGTTCCAGAAACTCGAGCGTTTTGCTGCACGTAAAGCGGTCGTTGCTGCGGTTGACGCACTCGGCCTGCTGGAAGAAATTAAACCGCACGACCTGACCGTTCCTTACGGCGACCGTGGCGGCGTAGTTATCGAACCAATGCTGACCGACCAGTGGTACGTGCGTGCCGATGTACTGGCGAAACCGGCGGTTGAAGCGGTTGAGAACGGCGACATTCAGTTCGTACCGAAGCAGTACGAAAACATGTACTTCTCCTGGATGCGCGATATTCAGGACTGGTGTATCTCTCGTCAGCTGTGGTGGGGTCACCGTATCCCGGCATGGTACGACGAAGCGGGTAACGTTTATGTTGGCCGCAACGAAGATGAAGTGCGTAAAGAAAATAACCTCGGTGCCGACGTTGCTCTACGTCAGGACGAAGACGTTCTCGACACCTGGTTCTCTTCTGCACTGTGGACCTTCTCTACCCTTGGCTGGCCGGAAAACACCGACGCCCTGCGTCAGTTCCACCCAACCAGCGTGATGGTATCCGGCTTCGACATCATCTTCTTCTGGATTGCCCGCATGATCATGATGACCATGCACTTCATCAAAGATGAAAATGGCAAACCGCAGGTGCCGTTCCACACTGTTTACATGACCGGTCTGATTCGTGACGACGAAGGCCAGAAGATGTCCAAATCCAAGGGTAACGTTATCGACCCGCTGGATATGGTTGACGGTATTTCGCTGCCAGAACTGCTGGAAAAACGTACCGGCAATATGATGCAGCCGCAGCTGGCGGACAAAATCCGTAAGCGCACCGAGAAACAGTTCCCGAACGGCATTGAGCCGCACGGCACCGATGCCCTGCGCTTCACCCTGGCGGCACTGGCGTCTACCGGTCGTGACATCAACTGGGATATGAAGCGTCTGGAAGGCTACCGTAACTTCTGTAACAAGCTGTGGAACGCCAGCCGCTTTGTGCTGATGAACACGGAAGGTCAGGATTGCGGCTTCAACGGTGGTGAAATGACGCTGTCGCTGGCGGACCGCTGGATTCTGGCAGAGTTCAACCAGACCATCAAAGCGTACCGCGAAGCGCTGGACAGCTTCCGCTTCGATATCGCTGCAGGCATTCTGTATGAGTTCACCTGGAACCAGTTCTGTGACTGGTATCTGGAGCTGACTAAGCCGGTAATGAACGGTGGCACCGAAGCCGAACTGCGTGGTACTCGCCATACGCTGGTGACCGTGCTGGAAGGTCTGCTGCGCCTCGCGCATCCGATCATTCCGTTCATCACCGAAACCATCTGGCAGCGTGTGAAAGTACTTTGCGGTATCACTGCCGACACCATCATGCTGCAGCCGTTCCCGCAGTATGATGCATCTCAGGTTGATGAAGCGGCGCTGGCCGACACCGAGTGGCTGAAACAGGCGATCGTTGCGGTACGTAACATCCGTGCAGAAATGAATATCGCGCCGGGCAAACCGCTGGAGCTGCTGCTGCGTGGTTGCAGCGCGGATGCAGAACGTCGCGTAAATGAAAACCGTGGCTTCCTGCAAACCCTGGCGCGTCTGGAAAGCATCACCGTGCTGCCTGCCGATGACAAAGGTCCGGTTTCCGTTACGAAGATCATCGACGGCGCAGAACTGCTGATCCCGATGGCTGGCCTCATCAACAAAGAAGATGAGCTGGCGCGTCTGGCGAAAGAAGTGGCGAAGATCGAAGGCGAAATCAGCCGTATCGAGAACAAGCTGGCGAATGAAGGCTTTGTCGCCCGCGCACCGGAAGCGGTCATCGCGAAAGAGCGTGAAAAGCTGGAAGGCTATGCAGAAGCGAAAGCGAAGCTGATTGAACAGCAGGCTGTTATCGCCGCGCTGTAATCAAATCACAGCGATGAAAACGAAGGCCGTAGCATGCTCCGGCCTTTTTTATCTCTTACAGAAATGGTAAAGAAGGCATAATTCCCCGTGAAATCCTGGCTAAGAAGCCTTTATCTGGTTGTTCTTCTTTATTGATTAAAGGAAGGTCATCCAAATCGCCCAGCAAATACGTATTTTTTGCCTGCCAGTCAATCATCCATATTTTCAGCAGTGGATAAGCCAGACCGCCCGTAATCCCGGATATCACCACCAACGCACACATGCGATAAAGCATACCGTGGTACGTTAAAGTTGAGCGAAAACGAATACGCCCATCATTCAGTGACAGGTTGCTCATAAAATGATTTCGCAACGACACCGTTAAATAACTGGTGCTAACAGCAATCCCAAAATAATAGATTAACTGCGCGATTATCATTTTACGTTGCATTTCCATAAATTGCTGTAAATTCTCAATATCATCATTTGCATACACAGAACTATCATACGCATTTAATATTTGATCGAAGATAATATAACCAGCAACAGCGAGAAAAGGTAATAAAGCTAAAAATGCGAGAATGGCATATTTTATACAATACGTAGTATCTAATTTCACCTTGAAACGATGTATACCGAAACTGGTATTGCTCCAGAGAAAACTCATTACCAGGCTATATAAAGTACCATTAAAAATACCAATGGAAACAATACCAACTATTGCCATCAGAACCACAGATATAATAACACTACTTGAACTATTGGCATGTAGCATCTTTGTCGAGATAAAGAAAACAGCTCCCATCCCAATGGCCATTAAAATCGGCAAGAAAAAGGTTACCCACCAGAACCCTTTCAAAGAGCAATTAAAACTAAATCTTACGCCGTTGAGACTGGTCATCAAGGCCTGATAACGCAGTCCTTTTGCTGCCATAAATATAAGCAAAACCAACAGTGACAAAGTCAAAACACAGCCAACAAGCGGCATATCTGCTGACACTGTCATTAAGATTGCGAAATAGAAAAAAACAAAAACAAGACAACTAACAAAAACATTCCCACCGGTAATTCCATAAGAAAATCGTTGTCCGTTAACTTCCATATTAGCATAGAGATAACGCTTACATTTCATTAATGCCCATGGCAAATAGATACCTAGCGTTATAATCGTTAACAACACATTCACCACACAAATAAGAAAATATCTCTCACCTGTGCCATGAAAAACAAACGAATGGGACGGAACATCCATTTCATTAATAACTTGAGCCATAAAAATTCCCTGAATTAAAAAATCCATTGATATAATTTATATATACAGACAGTAAAATGTTCTGCCACGTTACAATACTCTTATCAGTAATAGGCTGGCAAAAACTTTATTACTTTATAAGTCGCTTGCGCACGTAAGAAGAGAGTGGTATTAAACAAATGTATAATTACTTTATTTTTATTGGGTTAAACTATGAATAACATTGCGCCGCAATCACCTGTAATGCGTCGCCTGACGCAGCAGGATAATCCCGCTATCGCCCGCGTCATTCGTCAGGTATCCGCCGAATACGGTCTTACCGCTGATAAAGGCTACACCGTCGCCGATCCGAACCTTGACGAGTTGTATCAAGTGTATAGTCAGCCTGGCCATGCATATTGGGTGGTTGAGTTCGATGGTGAAGTGGTCGGCGGCGGTGGGATTGCGCCATTAGCAGGTAGTGAATCGGACATTTGCGAACTGCAAAAGATGTATTTTCTTCCGGCTATTCGCGGTAAAGGGCTGGCGAAAAAACTGGCCTTAATGGCGATGGAGCAGGCACGAGAGATGGGCTTCAAACGCTGTTATCTGGAAACGACCGCTTTTTTAAAGGAAGCCATTGCACTTTATGAGCATTTGGGCTTTGAGCATATCGACTATGCGCTTGGCTGCACGGGCCATGTCGATTGTGAAGTGCGGATGCTACGCGAACTCTAAAAAAATGCCCGCTAGTGTGTGCTATCGGGCATTTTAATCAATTAATTAGTGGCGAACCCCGTCATCGTCTTCGTCGACAAAATCTTCATCGTCGCCGTCTTCGCCGTTAGGATCTTCAAAGTAAGTGCCCCAACCATCGTACTCAACGTCAAATTTCTCCGCCAGCGTCATCAGTTGTTCAACCTGGGCATCGATCAGATCGGCATTCAACGCGCACTCGCTGAGGATGTCGCAGCAAATCACGATATCACCATCTTCAACTTCCAGCTCTTCTGGATCGGTCACTTCGTAACCGAGTTTAAACGCTTCAACTGCTGCTTTTTCCAGGGTTTCCAGATCGTCTGCGGAAAGATGGTGTTCGATGGTGTACAGCGCGTCCGGATCGCTGCCATCTTCCAGTAATTCTTCAATAATCAAACGTGTTTCTTCACGCTGTTCTTCCAGTTGTTCCGGGTTTGCCATGGCTCATTCCTCTTAATGTCCTGCCGATACTCTTATTGTCACACACCACTGACATTGCCTCCACCTTTGTGACAAAGATTTATGCTTTAGACTTGCAAATGAATAATCATCCATATAAATTGAATTTTAATTCATTGAGGCGATAGCCACAGGAGGGATCTATGTCCGGGTTTTATCATAAGCATTTCCTGAAATTACTCGATTTCACGCCAGCTGAACTCAACAGCCTGTTGCAGTTAGCCGCGAAGCTGAAAGCCGATAAGAAAAGCGGTAAAGAAGAAGCCAAACTCACTGGTAAAAACATCGCGCTCATCTTCGAAAAAGACTCGACCCGTACCCGATGCTCTTTCGAAGTTGCCGCATATGACCAGGGTGCTCGCGTTACTTATCTCGGCCCAAGCGGCAGCCAGATTGGTCATAAAGAGTCGATTAAAGACACTGCCCGCGTGCTTGGTCGCATGTATGACGGTATTCAGTATCGCGGCTATGGTCAGGAGATTGTTGAAACACTGGCGGAATACGCTGGCGTGCCGGTATGGAACGGCCTGACCAATGAGTTTCACCCCACGCAGCTGCTGGCGGATCTCCTCACCATGCAGGAGCATTTACCTGGCAAAGCGTTCAACGAAATGACGCTGGTCTATGCAGGTGACGCACGTAACAACATGGGCAATTCGATGCTCGAAGCTGCGGCGCTTACCGGTCTGGATTTGCGTCTGGTCGCGCCACAGGCATGCTGGCCGGAAGCTGCGCTGGTTACGGAATGCCGCGCTCTGGCACAGCAAAATGGCGGGAATATTACGCTAACGGAAGATGTAGCCAAGGGAGTAGAAGGTGCTGACTTTATCTATACCGATGTGTGGGTGTCGATGGGGGAAGCAAAAGAGAAATGGGCAGAACGGATTGCATTACTGCGTGATTATCAGGTGAACAGCAAGATGATGCAGTTGACCGGTAACCCGGAGGTCAAATTCCTCCACTGCCTGCCCGCTTTTCATGACGACCAGACGACGCTTGGTAAGAAAATGGCGGAAGAGTTTGGCCTACATGGCGGAATGGAAGTGACTGATGAGGTCTTCGAATCTGCCGCCAGCATTGTTTTTGATCAGGCGGAAAACCGCATGCATACCATCAAAGCGGTGATGGTCGCGACGCTCAGTAAATAATTGATATTGCTATAAAGATGCCGGGAAATACAAACCATCCCGGCATCACATTATTTTATGCAGTGATAGGTTTATTATTCCACCCAAATTTTTCTATTGCTATACGTAAATTTCCCTGAGGATTTAATTTTTCTAACTGTTTTTCATTAATATATTCATATATATTGATTTGCTCATCCCGGAGGATTTCCATCATTCTTGTTCTAATTTTTAATTCATTATCGATCTTTTCTTCAAAAATCTTAACGACATAACCCGGAAGTTTATTTACAATTTCTTTTGTTTTTTCTTCATCACCATAAACATATCCTAACTCATTAAGATACATCTGCTCGCCCTCATAACTCTTAAGTAATTGATAGAAGTACCACTTAGCAAAATCAGGTTGCTTCATGAAAAAATCCTTCAAAAAAATATCATTCACTAAAATGCTGAGAGGCACTTTATCAAAAACCAATTTAACATCATCAAAAAGCCTTAGTATTAAGCGCGATTTTTCTTGATTACTTAAATTAAAATCATTGACATATACAACCAACTTCTCCCAAATCAATTCCTGTAACTCAGGGCTGTTTTTATAGGGTTCTTTATTGAGGTTGAAAAATAATGTCTCAGCTATTTTAGACTGATCGCAGTTAAAATCAATATGATCGATCACGGAGCGGGCATGCTTTATCTTTGTAGTATCATCAGAATATTGCATACTTTGATTAAAACACCACTCCAGAATTTTTACATCATTAATATATGGCAATTTAAAAAAAGTCTCCAACATCGAATCGATGACCTTTTCGAGATTAATTTTTGCATCATCTAAGGAATCAATAAGAATATTAGACAGGTTAATTTTGATGTTATTAATTTCATCATTACCTTCTGTACCACTATCAATTTTGGTATCATGTAACGTTTTCAGACCATTTATTTCTTCAAGTATACCACCTTCGCCTAGTAAGTATGGAATCGTGTCATCACATACATGAGGCATTAATAGCAGATGTTCTTTCTTTATTTTTTCTAATGTACTGGCTAATGGCTTTTCTAATAACTCGTTATAATCAATTGCGTCCTTCCAGTTCAACTGATGATTATTTAATAGAAGCGCCACTTCCTTGTTAGCTTCACGTTGATAACACGCCAGAACCTTGTTAGTAATCAGGTGTAATGAACTCTCATCTTTTCTTTCAAAGGACTTTCCTTCATAACGATTAGTCGAACCATCAGGTTGTTGAAATATAATAGCCGTATGTCCTTGACGAGTCCCCATAGTAGTGATAGTGGAAAGTGTAATTTCTATTTCCACCTTAGATAAATCCGCTCGCTCCCCTTCAGGATTATTCATAACAAACTTCATTATCTCACTGCCATCATTATTTTTGATATAAGATGAGGACTCAATATGAGCCATCATATTTCTTCCCGCTTCGTTGGAGCGGTTGCTAAAATCCACATAACCCAGGGTAAATATTTTTACCAAAAACTCTAAAAATGTCTTAGGATCGAGGATATTTCTTGTATTATCCTGCCCCTCGGCATTACGAGCAAAATTATTCATTCCAACACGCCAGGTATTTAAAACTTCACTTTTTTGTTTAAAATTGTCGGCTAATGTAATGTGTTGAGAATAATTCAAATCTGATATTTTGCTCATGACGGACTCCTTGAGTTAATAAGAACGTCTAAGCATTACAAATTTTACTCACAAAAAAATATCAAAAAACGCTCTTTTCACAAACTCGCCGTAAACCTGGTGTTATTTACGGCGAAAAGTCATCACGCCATCAGCATCTTCACTACTGCTTTGCGAACCTGGGCTGGTGCGCCCACTGCGCACAGCGGTTTATGCACTTCCCCCGGATAAAACACAACAAAATCACCTTCATTTAGGATAACTGTTTTCTCATCAACGCCTTCCGGCAAAAATGCGATGTCTTTATCAGCTAACCAGTCGGTATCCGGCGTGCCTGCAGGTTGCGTGCTGAAGGTCATGCCTTCCTGACCTCTTAACACAATCTGAATGTCGAGATAGCGGGCATGGTACTCCGCACGGCGAGCTTCGTACGGCTCGGTCATATCTTCCGAGATAAGATAAAACAGACGATTGCCTTCGATATCGTGCTTACCCTTTGGCGTTTCTGGCGTAACGTGCGCTTTGATATGCTCAATCGCCTGGCGTAACTCCTGGGGTAGCCACGGCTGAAGATTATGAATATTTCCAATGATCATCTTTTCCACTCTTTAATTAAAACAATGTTTCATTTCTATCGTTATACGAAAAGATGATCAATTCCGCTAGCCTTAACGCGTGAATTATTGTCTTATCACAACTTATCGGCAGGCGCGTTCCCGCCTTTCGGGTCAAGGCCAGCATCACTCCTTGAGAATAGTTTTTATCGCTTCCCCCGCCAGTGCAGCTGTTGCACAGAGTTGTTCGATGGAGTGCCCCTCCCGTGCCTTCGCAGAAAGCCCTGACATCACGGTACTCATAAAATCAGTCACACATTGTGCGCTTTGTGGATGCCGCCTGGCGATATAGTCATAAATGGTCGTTTCTGCGGCGTGATAATATTGAACGGCAATATCACGCGCTTGTGGATCATGACTATGAATACCTTCAAGAACCATACAGCCAGCGCAGCCGCCGTTTTGGCTATATCTGCGCGCCGCTTCTTTTAATACCTCAACCAGGCACTCGCCTACCGGACGATCATCACGAAGAATATCGGCAAGCGGAATAGCTTCCGTACCGACATATTCATTGAGTACACGGCTAAATAACCCAACTTTACTGCCAAAAGCTGCGTAGAGGCTCGGGGGGTTAATACCAAGATAATCAGTAACTTCAGCAACACTGACAGCATCGAAACCTTTTTGGTGAAAAAGCACTTTTGCCGCAGAGACTGCCTGCTCAGGAGCGAAACGTCTGGGACGACCTGGAACGCGAGATTGTTTTTTAGTGACCATTACAAAACTTGTTGACAGAAAGTTAAAACAGTTTTGTAATGCATGTTACATAATAAATCAAGGAGTCCTTATGGGCGCTTTTACAGGTAAGACAGTTCTCATCCTCGGTGGCAGTCGTGGAATCGGTGCCGCTATCGTACGTCGTTTCGTCACTGATGGGGCCAATGTACGATTCACCTATGCGGGGTCGAAAGATGCCGCTGAACATCTGGCACAAGAGACTGGAGCGACAGCAGTATTTACAGATAGTGCTGACAGAGACGCTGTCATTGATGTCGTTCGTAAGAGCGGCGCATTGGATATCCTGGTGGTAAATGCAGGTATTGGCGTCTTTGGCGATGCCCTGGAATTAAATGCCGACGATATTGATCGCCTTTTCAAAATCAATATTCATGCTCCTTATCATGCCTCTGTTGAAGCCGCCCGGCAGATGCCCGAAGGCGGGCGCATCTTAATCATCGGCTCCGTGAATAGCGATCGTATGCCTGTTGCAGGCATGGCTGCTTATGCCGCCAGCAAATCTGCCCTGCAAGGCATGGCGCGCGGGCTGGCCCGTGATTTTGGACCGCGTGGGATCACCATTAACGTCGTCCAGCCAGGGCCAATTGATACCGACGCTAATCCCGCCAACGGGCCAATGCGCGATATGTTGCATAGTTTGATGGCTATCAAAAGACATGGGCAACCGGAAGAGGTCGCTGGTATGGTCGCATGGTTAGCAGGGCCAGAAGCCAGTTTTGTTACCGGCGCGATGCATACCATTGATGGCGCGTTTGGCGCATAACCGACTACGCTCAATTAAGCCCAGCCATTATCCATGATGTCTGGGTTTTGTTTACTCACGTCGTCCGCTAAAAGCGGCTCCCGGTAAAGAGAAATCTTCTGTTCATGTCGTAAATCTTGAGGATAACCAAATGGTAGAAAGAACCGCTGTTTTCCCTGCTGGCCGACATTCACTGTATGCTGAGCATCGTTATTCTGCGGCTATTCGTTCCGGCGATTTGCTGTTTGTTTCCGGGCAAGTAGGAAGTCGAGAGGACGGAACACCAGAACCCGATTTTCAGCAACAAGTCAGACTGGCATTTGATAATTTGCATGCGACCCTGGCTGCTGCGGGATGCACTTTTGACGATATCATTGATGTTACGAGCTTCCATACCGATCCAGAAAACCAATTTGAAGACATCATGACGGTGAAAAATGAAATATTTAGCGCCCCACCTTATCCAAACTGGACGGCGGTGGGTGTTACATGGCTGGCAGGCTTTGATTTTGAAATTAAAGTGATAGCGCGCATCCCTGAGCAGTAAGCAAGAGTGTTAGCCGTTCGCTTTCACACTCCGCCCTATAAGTCGGATGAATGGAATAAAATGCATATCTGATTGCGTGAAAGTGAAAAAGGAAAAAGCAGGGAATGTCTGCAATTATTGATACCGAAGGACAGTTCCCCTGCAGAATCACATCAAATAAAAATGCATATACCTTGACTTTTAATTCAAATAAACCGTTTGCGCTGACAAAATATTGCATCAAATGCTTGCGCCGCTTCTGACGATGAGTATAATGCCGGACAATTTGCCGGGAGGATGTATGGTTCAGTGTGTTCGACATTTTGTCTTACCGCGTCTGAAAAAAGACGCTGGCCTGCCGTTTTTCTTCCCGTTGATCACCCATTCCCAGCCCCTCAATCGAGGGGCTTTTTTTTGCCCAGGCGTCAGGAGATAAAAGATGGCTAATCCGCTATATCAGAAACATATCATTTCCATAAACGACCTTAGTCGCGATGACCTTAATCTGGTGCTGGCGACAGCGGCGAAACTGAAAGCAAACCCGCAACCAGAGCTGTTGAAGCACAAAGTCATTGCCAGCTGTTTCTTCGAAGCCTCTACCCGTACCCGCCTCTCTTTCGAAACTTCCATGCACCGCCTGGGTGCCAGCGTGGTGGGCTTCTCCGACAGCGCCAATACATCACTGGGTAAAAAGGGCGAAACGCTGGCCGATACCATTTCGGTTATCAGCACTTACGTTGATGCGATAGTGATGCGTCATCCGCAGGAAGGTGCGGCGCGCCTGGCCACCGAATTTTCTGGCAATGTACCGGTACTGAATGCCGGTGATGGCTCCAACCAACATCCGACGCAAACCTTGCTGGACTTATTCACCATTCAGGAAACCCAGGGGCGTCTGGACAATCTCCACGTCGCAATGGTTGGTGACCTGAAATATGGCCGCACCGTTCACTCCCTGACTCAGGCGTTAGCGAAGTTCGACGGCAACCGTTTTTACTTCATCGCGCCGGACGCGCTGGCAATGCCGCAATACATCCTTGATATGCTCGATGAAAAAGGGATCGCCTGGAGTCTGCACAGCTCTATTGAAGAAGTGATGGCGGAAGTAGACATCCTGTACATGACCCGCGTGCAAAAAGAGCGTCTGGACCCGTCCGAGTACGCCAACGTGAAAGCGCAGTTTGTTCTTCGCGCCAGCGATCTCCACAACGCCAAAGCCAATATGAAAGTGCTGCATCCGCTGCCGCGTGTTGATGAGATTGCGACGGATGTTGATAAAACGCCACACGCCTGGTACTTCCAGCAGGCAGGCAACGGGATTTTCGCTCGCCAGGCGTTACTGGCACTGGTTCTGAATCGCGATCTGGTACTGTAAGGGGAAATAGAGATGACACACGATAATAAATTGCAGGTTGAAGCTATTAAACGCGGCACGGTAATTGACCATATCCCCGCCCAGATCGGTTTTAAGCTGTTGAGTCTGTTCAAGCTGACCGAAACGGATCAGCGCATCACCATTGGTCTGAACCTGCCTTCTGGCGAGATGGGCCGCAAAGATCTGATCAAAATCGAAAATACCTTTTTGAGTGAAGATCAGGTAGATCAACTGGCATTGTATGCGCCGCAAGCCACGGTTAACCGTATCGACAACTATGAAGTGGTGGGTAAATCGCGCCCCAGTCTGCCGGAGCGCATCGACAATGTGCTGGTCTGCCCGAACAGCAACTGTATCAGCCATGCCGAACCGGTTTCTTCCAGCTTTGCCGTGCGAAAACGCGCCAATGACATCGCGCTCAAATGCAAATACTGTGAAAAAGAGTTTTCCCATAATGTGGTGCTGGCCAATTAATTGCGGTTGGTAATAAAAGTCTGGCTCCCTATAATGAGCCAGACTTTTTACCGCTGTAATAAAGGAGAAATCATGAGCAAAACTATCGCGACGGAAAATGCACCGGCAGCTATCGGTCCTTACGTACAGGGCGTTGATCTGGGCAATATGATCATCACCTCCGGCCAGATCCCGGTAAATCCGAAAACGGGCGAAGTACCGGCAGACGTCGCTGCACAGGCACGTCAGTCGCTGGATAACGTAAAAGCGATCGTCGAAGCCGCAGGCCTGAAAGTGGGCGACATCGTTAAAACCACCGTGTTTGTGAAAGATCTGAACGACTTCGCAACCGTTAATGCTACCTACGAAGCCTTCTTCACCGAACACAATGCCACCTTCCCGGCACGTTCTTGCGTTGAAGTTGCCCGTCTGCCGAAAGACGTAAAAATTGAGATCGAAGCGATCGCTGTTCGTCGCTAATCTTGATGGAAATCCGGGCTATCATGCCCGGATTAAATCTGATGACAAACGCAAAATTGCCTGATGCGCTACGCTTATCAGGCCTACGTGATTCCTGCAATTGATTGAATTTGTAGGCCGGATAAGGCATTTACGCCGCATCCGGCATGAACAACGCTCACTTTGTCTGCAATCTGAATCGGGGCTATCGTGCCCAGTTTATTCTTTACTGCCAGCCGTAACGACGGCTATAGAACCCTTTCACCAACTGGGTTAACGTCATATACCCTGCCAGAATCGCAACCAGCCACGGGAAATAGCTTAACGGCAGCGCCTGCAGCTGCAGATAACTGGCCAGCGGTGAAAACGGCAATGCGATCCCGACAATCATCACGATCACGGTCATGATCATTAACGGCCACGATGCACAGCTCTGAATAAACGGCACACGGCGGGTACGGATCATATGCACAATCAGCGTTTGCGACAGTAAGCCCACCACAAACCATCCCGACTGGAACAGCGTTTGCGTTTCCGGCGTGTTGGCATGGAATACCCACCACATCAGGCAAAACGTCAGAATATCGAAGATCGAGCTGATCGGTCCGAAGAAGATCATAAAGCGCCCCAGATCCGCCGGATTCCAACGCTGCGGCTTTTGAATTTGCTCGTCGTCGACGTTATCAAACGGGATCGCCACCTGTGACACATCGTACAGCAGGTTCTGAATAAGCAAGTGTAACGGCAACATCGGCAGGAAGGGCAAGAAAGCACTCGCCACCAGCACGCTGAACACATTACCGAAGTTAGAGCTCGCCGTCATTTTGATGTATTTCAGCATGTTGGCGAAAGTGCGACGTCCCTCAATAACCCCCTCTTCCAGCACCATCAGGCTTTTTTCCAGCAGGATGATATCAGCCGCTTCACGGGCGATATCTACCGCGCCGTCCACAGAAATGCCGATATCCGCAGCGCGTAAGGCGGGCGCATCATTAATACCATCGCCCATAAAGCCAACCACATGCCCTTCGCGCTTCAGTAAGGTCACAATGCGTTCTTTATGCATCGGCGTCAGACGAGCAAACAGCGTGGTGCGCTGTGCGAGATTAGCCAGTTCGTCGTCAGATAGCGTTTCAATATCACTACCAATGACCACCTCTCCCGCGTCCAGCCCCACTTCATGGCACACTTTCGCTGCAACTAACTCACTGTCGCCAGTAAGGATTTTTACGGTAATTCCACTCGCTTTTAATGCCTTCAGTGCCGGAGCAGTTGTCTCTTTTGGCGGATCAAGGAAAGCAATATATCCTTCGAGGATCAGGTCGGATTCATCCGCCCGCTGGTAATCTCCTTCACGCGCTGGCAGGTATTTCGTCGCCACCGCAACCACGCGCAGCCCCTGACGATTCAGCGTATCAGTAACCCGCTTAATCTTACGCAGCATGATGTCATCGAGCGGCACAATCTCGCCATTGTGACGCACCTGCGAACACACATTGAGGATTTCCTGCAATGCACCTTTGCAAACCAGCTGATGGTGTTCGGTATTTTCTGCCACTACCACCGACATCCGACGACGCTCGAAATCAAACGGAATCTCATCAATTTTTTGCCAACGGCTGGCCAGCGAGCGCGCTGACTCTTCATCCGTACCTTCGAGCACCGCTGTATCGAGCAGGTTTTTAAGTCCGGTCTGATAATGACTGTTCAACCACGCGCTATGCAGCACGCGTTCGCTGGTTTTACCGGAGATATCGGTATGATTCTCCAGCACAATTTTGTCCTGTGTCAGGGTGCCGGTTTTATCAGTGCACAGAATATCCATTGCGCCAAAGTTCTGAATAGCATCCAGATGTTTGACGATCACTTTCTGTTTCGACAGCTTTACTGCGCCGCGCGCCAGCGTCGAGGTAACAATCATCGGCAACATTTCCGGCGTTAGGCCTACCGCGACCGAAAGCGCAAACAGCGCCGCTTCCCACCAGTCGCCTTTGGTGTAGCCATTGATTAACAGCACCACCGGTGCCATCACCAGCATAAAGCGAATCAGCAGCATACTGACGCGGCTGATCCCTTGCTGAAAGGCATTCGGCTCGCTTTCCTGCTCACTAACACGCCCCGCCAGTTGACCAAACCAGGTATTGGCACCTGTAGCAATCACCATTGCTTGTGCCGTGCCGCTCACCACGGTGGTGCCCATAAAACACAGGGTGTCGCACTCCAGCGGATTGCTGTGCTCCGGCTGGCGAGTGGTTGCGGCTTTTTCTACGGGCAGAGACTCACCGGTTAACGACGCCTGAGCGACGAACAGATCCCGCGCCTGCAAGATACGTAAATCTGCCGGGATCATATCTCCCGCCGCCAGTTTTATAATATCGCCGGGCACCAGCTGGTCGATCGGGATCTCCAGCCAGCCATTTTCGCCTTTGTCGTTAATTACGCGCAGCACCGTCGCAGTATTGCTGACCATCGCTTTCAGGGCATCTGCCGCTTTAGTGGAACGTGCTTCCTGAATAAAGTTCAGCAACGTAGAAATGGCGACCATTAGCGCGATAACGCCCGCGGCAAATAAATCTTCCGTGGCGTAAGAAATAGCGCCGAGAATGGTGAGTAAAATATTAAAGGGGTTGCGATAGCAGACCCATAAATGTACCCACCACGGCGACGGTTGTTGTGCGGGTAATTTATTTTCACCATGTTGTTCGCGGGCAGATTCCACTTCCGCCTGATTTAACCCTTCCGGATGGGTGTCGAACGTTTTCCACAATTCTTCTTCGGGCATCACCGCCATTTTCAGGCAATGCGCACTTAAGGACGGCGGGACCACCGTATTCACTGTCTGCTGCGCGCCAGGCAATGGATCACGATGAACCAGACGGGAAGGTAAATGGCGAATGAGCCGGGTAAAAATTTCTTTAAACATAAGGAGTCCCTCCGCACTGTCTGAAACAGTACAGAAATGTCTTCAGGCGTGGCGAAGCCTTACCTGAAGGTAATAAAGCTGAGCAGGGACGTTAAAACGTCACGGCCTTACGCATCCGGTAACGCCGTGAAAAGACGGGCTTACCGAAAAAGTTTTAATCTCCGTCGAGGGAGAGGCGTGGGATCAGGTTCCATATAACCTCCGGTAAGTGAAAAAAGCGCCGCAAATAATAAGGAGAATCCAATAATATTCGTAGCATTTATGGCGATATAATACCTGCTGGCAACTAAACCAACGATAAACCAGACTTTACCCATTGCTGAATGCACGGGTAAAGTTAGCCTCAAATAATTAAACAACACGTTACGGGACAACAGGATGCAAAATCGGCTGACCATCAAAGACATCGCGCGCTTAAGCGGCGTGGGGAAATCTACGGTTTCCCGGGTGCTGAATAACGAAAGCGGCGTGAGCCAGCGCACGCGCGAGCGCGTGGAAGCAGTGATGAATCAGCATGGATTTTCCCCTTCCCGCTCTGCGCGCGCTATGCGTGGGCAAAGCGATAAAGTGGTCGCCATCATTGTTACCCGCCTGGATTCGTTGTCAGAAAATCTCGCCGTTCAAACCATGCTGCCAGCGTTCTATGAACAAGGTTACGACCCAATCATGATGGAAAGTCAGTTTTCCCCGCAATTAGTTGCCGAACATTTGGGGATCCTAAAACGGCGTAATATCGACGGCGTAGTGCTGTTCGGTTTTACCGGCATAACAGAAGAAATGTTAGCCCACTGGCAGTCATCGCTGGTTCTGCTGGCGCGTGACGCAAAAGGCTTTGCTTCGGTCTGTTATGACGACGAAGGGGCAATCAAGATCCTGATGCAACGGCTCTATGACCAGGGGCATCGTAATATCAGTTATCTCGGCGTGCCGCACAGTGACGTGACGACCGGTAAGCGACGTCACGAAGCCTACCTGGCGTTCTGCAAAGCGCATAAACTGCATCCCGTTGCCGCTCTGCCAGGGCTTGCTATGAAGCAAGGCTATGAGAACGTAGCAAAAGTGATTACGCCTGAAACTACCGCCTTACTGTGCGCAACCGACACGCTGGCACTTGGCGCAAGTAAATACCTGCAAGAGCAACGCATCGACACCTTGCAACTGGCGAGCGTCGGTAATACGCCGTTAATGAAATTCCTTCATCCGGAGATCGTCACCGTAGATCCTGGTTACGCCGAAGCTGGACGCCAGGCGGCCTGCCAATTGATCGCACAGGTAACCGGGCGCAGCGAACCGCAACAAATCATCATCCCCGCCACCCTGTCCTGATCGTTTCCTGAACGATAAATTGTGATCTTCGCTGCGTTTCGGGAACGTTCCCGTTTTTAAATTTTTCCGCGCAATATATTCTGCAGCCAACCAAAAATGTCATCTGCCATGGGGCTTTATGATGAGCAAAATAAACCAAACGGATATCGATCGGTTGATTGAACTGGTCGGCGGGCGCGGCAATATTGCGACGGTGAGCCACTGTATTACTCGCCTGCGCTTTGTCCTCAACCAACCGGCCAATGCCAGACCGAAAGAAATTGAGCAACTCCCCATGGTGAAAGGCTGTTTCACCAATGCCGGGCAATTTCAGGTGGTGATTGGCACCAATGTGGGTGATTACTATCAAGCACTGATTGCGTCAACCGGACAGGCGCAGGTTGATAAAGAGCAGGTAAAAAAAGCCGCCCGGCAGAATATGAAATGGCATGAGCAGTTGATCTCTCATTTCGCGGAGATCTTCTTCCCGTTGCTGCCCGCGTTGATTAGCGGCGGTTTGATCCTCGGTTTTCGCAATGTGATCGGCGATTTGCCCATGAGCAACGGTCAAACGCTGGCGCAAATGTACCCTTCCCTGCAAACGATCTACGATTTTCTGTGGTTGATCGGTGAAGCGATCTTCTTCTACCTGCCGGTCGGGATTTGCTGGTCAGCGGTGAAAAAAATGGGCGGCACGCCGATCCTTGGTATCGTACTTGGCGTAACGCTGGTTTCTCCACAGCTGATGAACGCTTATCTGCTCGGGCAGCAGCTGCCGGAAGTGTGGGACTTTGGCATGTTCAGCATCGCCAAAGTAGGCTATCAGGCGCAGGTGATCCCGGCACTGTTAGCCGGGCTGGCGCTGGGCGTTATTGAAACTCGCCTTAAACGCATCGTGCCGGATTACCTCTATCTGGTGGTGGTGCCCGTCTGTTCGCTGATCCTCGCGGTGTTCCTCGCCCATGCGCTGATTGGTCCGTTTGGACGCATGATTGGCGATGGCGTTGCCTTTGCGGTACGTCACCTGATGACCGGCAGCTTTGCACCTATTGGCGCAGCATTGTTTGGCTTCCTGTACGCCCCGCTGGTGATCACCGGTGTACACCAGACCACGCTTGCTATTGATTTGCAGATGATTCAAAGCATGGGTGGTACGCCAGTGTGGCCGCTGATTGCGCTGTCGAATATCGCTCAGGGCTCCGCCGTGATAGGCATTATCATTTCCAGCCGCAAGCACAATGAACGCGAGATCTCCGTGCCTGCCGCTATCTCCGCCTGGCTTGGGGTCACTGAGCCTGCAATGTACGGCATCAACCTGAAATATCGCTTCCCGATGCTGTGCGCGATGATTGGTTCTGGTCTGGCAGGATTGCTATGCGGCCTGAACGGCGTTATGGCGAATGGCATCGGCGTAGGCGGCCTGCCGGGAATTCTCTCGATTCAACCGAGCTACTGGCAGGTGTTTGCGCTGGCAATGGCTATCGCCATCATCATCCCGATTGTACTCACCTCGTTTATCTATCAGCGGAAATACCGCCTGGGCACGCTGGACATTGTTTAATTTTCTTCGGGGCGCAATTGCGCCCCCTCGCATTCGCAGGAATAACGTAATGACTAATCTTCCCCACTGGTGGCAAAACGGCGTTATCTACCAGATTTATCCAAAGAGTTTTCAGGACACCACGGGTAGCGGTACCGGCGATTTACGTGGCGTTATCCAACGCCTGGACTATCTGCATAAACTGGGCGTTGATGCCATCTGGCTAACCCCCTTTTATGTCTCTCCCCAGGTCGATAACGGTTACGACGTAGCGAACTATACGGCGATTGATCCCACCTACGGCACGCTGGACGATTTTGACGAACTGGTGACGCAGGCAAAATCGCGCGGGATTCGTATCATTCTCGATATGGTGTTTAACCATACCTCTACCCAACATGCCTGGTTTCGCGAGGCGCTGAACAAAGAAAGCCCTTACCGCCAGTTTTATATCTGGCGCGATGGCGAACCAGAAACGCCACCGAATAACTGGCGTTCAAAATTTGGCGGTAGTGCGTGGCGCTGGCATGCGGAAAGCGAACAGTACTATTTGCATCTCTTTGCACCAGAACAGGCGGATCTCAACTGGGAGAATCCAGCGGTACGCGCAGAGCTGAAAAAAGTCTGTGAATTCTGGGCCGATCGTGGGGTCGATGGGTTGCGCCTGGATGTGGTGAATCTGATCTCCAAAGACCCGCGTTTCCCTGAAGACCTGGATGGCGACGGGCGTCGCTTCTACACCGACGGGCCACGAGCACACGAGTTTTTGCACGAGATGAACCGCGATGTGTTTACGCCACGCGGGTTAATGACCGTAGGTGAAATGTCCTCCACCAGCCTTGAGCATTGCCAGCGATACGCGGCACTGGCAGGCAGTGAATTATCGATGACCTTTAATTTTCATCACCTGAAGGTCGATTATCCCGGTGGTGAAAAATGGACGCTGGCTAAACCTGACTTTGTGGCGTTGAAAACATTGTTCCGCCACTGGCAACAAGGAATGCACAACGTAGCATGGAATGCCTTGTTCTGGTGTAACCACGATCAGCCGCGCATTGTTTCTCGCTTTGGTGATGAAGGTGAATACCGCGTGCCTGCGGCAAAAATGCTAGCGATGGTGCTGCATGGCATGCAGGGAACGCCGTATATCTACCAGGGCGAAGAGATTGGCATGACCAACCCGCATTTCACGCGCATTACTGACTATCGCGACGTGGAGAGCCTCAATATGTTTGCCGAGCTGCGCAACGATGGGCGTGATGCCGACGAGTTATTGGCAATCCTCGCCAGTAAATCCCGTGACAACAGCCGCACGCCCATGCAATGGAGCAACGGCGATAATGCCGGGTTTACGGCTGGCGAACCGTGGATTGGCCTGGGCGATAACTATCAACAAATCAACGTAGAAGCCGCGCTGGCCGATGATTCCTCGGTGTTTTACACCTACCAAAAGTTAATCGCACTGCGTAAGCAGGAAGCCATCCTGACATGGGGCAATTACCAGGATCTGCTGCCAAACAGCCCTGTATTGTGGTGCTATCGCCGTGAATGGAAGGGGCAAACCTTGCTGGTCATTGCCAACCTTAGCCGTGAGATCCAACCCTGGCAGCCAGGGCAAATGCGCGGCAACTGGCAGCTTGTGATGCATAACTACGAAGAAGCCTCACCACAACCCTGTGCCATGAATTTACGGCCTTTTGAGGCTGTCTGGTGGTTACAGAAGTAAATCTTCCCTAAGCCCCGGTAATGCCGGTCATTCCGGGGTTTTGTCTGTCAGCATGTTGTTTTTGTTGATTTTTCAACCAGCAAATTCATTAAAAAATTTACATAACGCTGTAGCGCCCGTCATCCGTACGCTCTGCTTTTTACTTTGAGCTACATCAAAAAAAGTTCAAACATCCTTGATGCAAAGCACTATATATAGACTTTAAAATACGTCCCAACCCAATATGTTGTATTAATCGACTATAATTGCTACTACAGCTCCCCACGAAAAAGGTGCGGCGTTGTGGATAAGCGGATGGCGATTGCGGAAAGCACCGGAAAACGAAACGAAAAAACCGGAAAACGCCTTTCCCAATTTCTGTGGATAACCTGTTCTTAAAAATATGGAGCGATCATGACACCGCATGTGATGAAACGAGACGGCTGCAAAGTGCCGTTTAAATCAGAGCGCATCAAAGAAGCGATTCTGCGTGCAGCTAAAGCAGCGGAAGTCGATGATGCCGATTATTGCGCCACTGTTGCCGCGGTTGTCAGCGAGCAGATGCAGGGCCGCAACCAGGTGGATATCAATGAGATCCAGACCGCAGTTGAAAACCAGCTGATGTCGGGGCCATACAAACAACTGGCTCGTGCTTACATCGAGTACCGTCACGATCGCGACATTGAACGTGAAAAACGCGGTCGCCTGAACCAGGAGATCCGTGGTCTGGTCGAGCAGACCAACGCCTCGTTACTCAACGAAAACGCCAACAAAGACAGCAAGGTGATTCCAACCCAGCGCGACCTGCTGGCCGGGATCGTGGCTAAACACTATGCACGTCAGCACCTGCTGCCGCGTGACGTGGTGCAGGCACATGAGCGTGGCGATATTCACTATCACGATCTCGATTACTCACCGTTTTTCCCGATGTTCAACTGCATGTTGATCGACCTGAAAGGCATGCTGACCCAGGGCTTTAAAATGGGGAACGCCGAGATTGAACCGCCGAAGTCGATCTCAACGGCAACCGCGGTAACTGCGCAGATTATTGCTCAGGTTGCCAGCCATATTTATGGCGGCACCACCATTAACCGTATCGATGAAGTGCTGGCACCGTTTGTCACCGCCAGCTACAACAAACATCGCAAGACCGCAGAAGAGTGGAGCATCCCGGACGCAGAAGGCTACGCTAACTCTCGTACCATTAAAGAGTGCTACGATGCCTTCCAGTCGCTGGAGTACGAAGTAAACACCCTGCATACCGCCAACGGTCAAACGCCGTTTGTAACTTTTGGTTTTGGTCTGGGCACCAGCTGGGAATCGCGCCTGATTCAGGAATCTATCCTGCGTAACCGTATCGCAGGTCTCGGTAAAAACCGTAAAACTGCGGTGTTCCCGAAACTGGTGTTTGCGATTCGCGATGGTCTGAACCATAAAAAAGGCGATCCGAACTACGACATCAAACAGCTGGCGCTGGAGTGCGCAAGCAAGCGCATGTATCCGGATATCCTGAACTACGATCAGGTAGTGAAAGTCACCGGTTCGTTTAAAACCCCGATGGGCTGCCGCAGCTTCCTCGGCGTGTGGGAAAATGAAAACGGCGAGCAGATCCACGATGGTCGTAACAACCTCGGCGTGATCAGCCTGAACCTGCCGCGTATTGCTCTGGAAGCAAAAGGCGATGAAGCCACCTTCTGGAAGCTGCTGGATGAACGTCTGGTGCTGGCACGTAAGGCGCTGATGACCCGTATCGCTCGTCTCGAAGGCGTGAAAGCGCGCGTGGCCCCGATCCTCTATATGGAAGGTGCTTGTGGCGTGCGTCTCAATGCTGACGATGATGTTTCTGAAATCTTCAAAAACGGTCGTGCGTCTATTTCGCTGGGTTACATCGGCATCCACGAAACCATTAACGCGCTGTTCGGCGGCGAGCATGTTTACGACAACGAGCAGCTTCGCGCGAAAGGTATCGCCATTGTTGAACGTCTGCGTCAGGCAGTGGATCAGTGGAAAGAAGAAACGGGTTATGGTTTCAGTCTCTACAGCACGCCGAGTGAAAACCTGTGCGACCGCTTCTGCCGTCTCGATACTGCTGAGTTTGGCGTGGTGCCGGGCGTGACCGATAAAGGTTACTACACCAACAGTTTCCACCTCGATGTGGAGAAGAAGGTGAACCCGTACGACAAGATCGACTTTGAAGCGCCTTACCCGCCGCTGGCGAACGGTGGTTTCATTTGCTACGGCGAGTATCCAAACATTCAGCACAACCTGAAGGCGCTGGAAGATGTCTGGGATTACAGCTATCAGCATGTACCGTATTACGGCACCAATACACCGATTGATGAGTGCTACGAGTGTGGCTTTACCGGTGAGTTCGAGTGCACCAGCAAAGGCTTCACTTGCCCGAAATGTGGTAACCATGACGCCTCCCGTGTGTCGGTAACTCGCCGCGTGTGCGGATATTTAGGTAGCCCGGATGCACGTCCATTTAACGCCGGTAAGCAGGAAGAAGTTAAGCGCCGCGTTAAACATTTGGGAAATGGGCAGATAGGTTAATCTTCACTCTACGTTAAGCAAATGCCGGATGCGGCGTAAACGCCTTATCCGGCCTACATTTGGCAACTGCTCCAGGCCTGATAAGACGCGACAGCGTCGCATCAGGCATTGATTACCGGATGCAGCCTACACGCGGACTGATAAGCCAGGCGAAATAATGAATTATCATCAGTACTATCCTGTCGACATCGTCAACGGCCCCGGCACTCGCTGCACCCTGTTTGTCTCCGGGTGTGTTCATGAATGCCCCGGTTGCTATAACAAAAGCACATGGCGGGTAAATTCTGGTCAGCCATTTACCAAAGCAATGGAAGACCAGATCATTAACGATCTGAATGACACTCGTATCAAACGCCAGGGGATTTCCCTCTCCGGCGGCGATCCGCTGCATCCGCAAAACGTGCCGGATATTCTGAAACTGGTAAAACGCATCCGCGCCGAGTGTCCGGATAAAGACATCTGGGTGTGGACAGGCTATAAACTCGACGATCTCAACGCTGCGCAAATGCAGGTTGTTGATTTGATTAACGTACTGGTCGACGGCAAATTTGTGCAGGATTTAAAAGACCCTTCCCTGATCTGGCGCGGCAGCAGCAATCAGGTGGTGCATCATTTGCGATGATAAGTTCCCTGTTACCTGAGTGCAGGCAACAGGGAAATGAGGAATTAACGATACTTCTGGTGATAGGCGTTGCGGGTCGTTTTCAGTTGCTCTGCGGCAGCCTGCGCTTCTTTTACTTTACCTTCATTTGCCAGCTTCAGCGCGTCGTCAATCTGACCAACCAGAATATCGAAACCGTGACGGAAGTCTTTCATTTCCGGGCTGTCCGGTGATTTATCTTCGAGCTTCGGCGGCGTTGCTTTTTGCGCATCCAGCGCTGCGGCGCGCATCTTCGTTAACGCGTCTTTGACTTGCGCCGCGTTATCGGCTTTTTCGACCACTTTTAAAGTGTCGTTGAGGGTTTCCATATTGTCTTCAAGATCAGCGGCAAACGACGCCGAACTGAATACCAACGAGGAGACTGCAAGAATAGCTAACAGGCTTTTACGCATTGCTCACTTCCTTTTTTATTTACACTTCATCCTTCACACTGCCTCATCGACGGCTACGCTCATTCGCCCGGGTCACGTACTGCGAGTACGCTCCCCGGCCCTCATTCACTTTCCGTCTCGATGCAGTGCGAATGATTTTGTGTAATTTTTTAGTTTATAGCGCGGCAGGTCGCGCCAGTTTTTTACTGCCCGGCGATTTTCATCTCCGGCAACAGCACAGAACCACACTGTATATTACTGCGTGTTTCAATATCGTTACCGACGGTGACAATATTGCGCCACATATCTTTTAAATTACCTGCGATGGTGATTTCGCTAACCGGATACTGAATTTCGCCATTCTCTACCCAGAAGCCCGCTGCACCACGGGAATAATCACCGGTAATGGCACTCACGCCCTGGCCCATCAGCTCCGTCACCACCAGCCCGGTACCCATCTCTTTGAGCATTTGTTCGAAGCTTAGCCCTTGTCCGGCAATCCGCCAGTTGTGAATACCGCCCGCATGTCCGGTGCTTTTCAGCCCCAGTTTCCGCGCCGAGTAGCTGGTCAGCAGCCACTGAGTCAGGATGCCATCTTTAATAATATCGCGACGCTCGGTGCGCACACCTTCGCTGTCAAATGGCGTCGATGCCAGCCCTTTCAGCAGATGCGGATGCTCTTCAATGGTCAGCCAGTCCGGCAGAATTTGTTTACCCAGCGAATCCAGCAGGAAGGTGGATTTACGGTAAACCGATCCACCCGCTATCGCCCCCACCAGATGGCCAAAAAGCCCGGTTGCCACTTCATTGGCAAAAATGACCGGCGCTTTCATGGTGGAGAGTTTACGCGGTGACAGGCGCGATAAAGTACGGCGAGCACAGTCGGTCCCAACCCACTCTGGCGTTTGCAGATCGCTCATCGCACGACCAATGGTGTAGGCGTAATCACGCTCCATATCGCCATTTTCTTCGGCAATTACACAGCTGGAGAGCGAATGACGCGTTGAGCAGTAACCCTGCAACATGCCGTGGCTGTTGCCAAAAACTTTGACACCGTAGTGGCTGTTAAAGCTGCCACCTTCGGTATTGGTGATGCGTTTGTCCGCCTGCAATGCCGCCTGTTCTGCGCGGGCCGCCAGTTCAATGGCTTCATCCGGGGAAACTTCCGCAGGGTGGAACAAGTCGAGATCTGGTGCGTCAAAGGCCAGCAGCTCTTTGTCTGCCACGCCGGCACAGGGATCTGGCGAGGTATAACGGGCAATATCCAGCGCCGCCTGTACAGTACGGGCAATGGCCTGCGGGCTTAAATCGGTGGATGATGCGCTACCTTTGCGGTTCTGGTGATAAACAGTGATCCCCAGCGCGCCATCGCTATTGAATTCAACATTCTCCACTTCACCATAACGCGTGCTTACGCTAATGCCGGTGGTCTTGCTGACGGCAACTTCCGCACCGTCCGATTTGCCTGAGGCCAACTCCAGCGCAGTGGAAACTGCTTCTTCCAGAATCTTGCGCTGCGCTTCAACTTGAGAGATTACTTTCATTGCAAGTGCCATAATGTAGAGAGTTTCTCTGAAGTCTAACAGAGAACCGTTTTTCAGTGCGCATCTTAACTGGTAACATTAGCCTCTTTTTTTTAAGGAGCCTGAGATGACTAAGCAGCCCGAAGACTGGCTCGACGACGTTCCCGGTGATGACATCGAAGACGAAGACGATGAAATTATCTGGGTCAGTAAAAGTGAAATTAAACGTGATGCCGAGGAGCTAAAACGCCTTGGCGCGGAAATTGTTGATCTGGGGAAAAACGCGCTGGATAAGATCCCGTTAGATGCGGATCTGCGCGCGGCTATTGAGCTCGCCCAGCGTATTAAGATGGAAGGTCGCCGCCGCCAGTTGCAGCTCATCGGTAAGATGCTGCGCCAGCGCGACGTAGAGCCTATTCGTCAGGCGCTGGATAAGCTGAAAAACCGTCACAACCAGCAGGTGGTGCTGTTCCATAAACTGGAAAACCTGCGCGATCGTCTGATCGATCAAGGTGATGACGCCATCGCTGAGGTATTAAATCTGTGGCCCGATGCCGATCGTCAGCAACTGCGTACTCTGATCCGCAACGCGAAGAAAGAGAAAGAAGGGAATAAGCCGCCGAAATCCGCACGCCAGATTTTCCAGTATCTGCGCGAACTGGCGGAGAATGAAGGGTAATTTTCGTTGTTGATGTGAGTATGGTTTGCCGGATGCGGTGCACCTGTAGGCCTGATAAGACGCATCAAGCGTCGCATCAGGCACTATGCTCAAATGCCGGATGCGGCGTGAACGCCTTATCCGGCCTACGCACACTATATCAGGCTAAGGCCGAATTACTGCGCGGCTTCCGCCTTCTTCGCCAGACCATCCAGCAGTTTCTGATGGATCCCACCAAAACCGCCGTTGCTCATCACCAGAATATGGTCGCCAGGCTGAGCGGTTTTCACCACCATATCTGCCAGCGTATCCACATCGCCACTCCAGTGTGCAGGCTGAACGCAGGCTTCTGCCACTTCTGCCACCTGCCACGGAATATGCGCCGGTTGCAGCAGGAAGACTTCATCGGCACGACCTAATGAAGGTGCCAGATCGTCTTTGCAGATCCCCATTTTCATGGTATTCGAGCGCGGTTCCAGCACGGCAATAATGCGCGCCGTACCGCCAACTTTGCCACGCAGCGCCGCAAGCGTTGCCAGAATCGCCGTTGGGTGATGGGCAAAATCGTCATATACCGTGACGCCATTCGCTTCACCACGCAACTCCAGACGGCGACGAGCGTTAATAAACGAACCCAGCGCGTTAGCGGCATCTGCCGGCGCTACACCAACATGGCGAGCCGCCGCAATCGCCATCAGGCCATTGTGCATATTATGTTCGCCTACCAGCGACCATTTCACTTCGCCCACTTTTTCGCCATCCAGCAAAACTTCCCATTCGGAAGCATCGGTGGTCAGCTTTTTCGCCTGCCAGTGCCCCTGCTCACCCACCAGCTCCTGCTCGCTCCAGCAGCCCATCGCCATGGTCTGTTTCAGGTTGATGTCGTTTTCTGGCCAGATAATACGGCCCTGCCCCGGAACGATACGCACCAGATGGTGGAACTGTTTCTGGATCGCTTTCAGGTCGTCAAAGATATCGGCGTGATCGAACTCAAGGTTGTTGAGGATCAGCGTACGTGGGCAGTAATGGACAAATTTAGAGCGTTTGTCGAAGAAGGCGCAGTCATACTCATCCGCTTCGATAACAAAGAAGTCGCTTTCGCCCAGACGCGCCGAAACCTCAAAGTTCCCCGGCACACCGCCGATCACAAATCCCGGTTTGTAACCGCACTGTTCCAGAATCCAGGTTGCCATTCCCGCGGTGGTGGTTTTGCCATGTGTACCGGCAACGGCCAGCACCCAGCGGTCGCGCAGCACAAAATCGTGCAGCCACTGTGGACCTGACATATAAGGGATGTTTTTTTCCAGTACCGCTTCCACACACGGATTTCCACGGGTCATGGCGTTGCCAATAATCACCAGATCCGGCTGCGGATCGAGCTGGCTGGCATCGTAACCCTGAATCAGTTCAATGCCTTGCTTCTCAAGTAAGGTGCTCATCGGCGGATACACATTGGCGTCCGAACCCGTTACTTCATGGCCTAACTGGCGCGCCAGCATCGCCAGACCGCCCATAAACGTGCCACAAATTCCTAAAATATGAATGCGCATACGTCACTATCCTTTTTTAATCTGCCGCTCATTTTACGCATATGTCGGGCAAGTGAGAAACGCATTTCAGGATAATCCGCAATTTGCTGGCGCGATTCACCTGAGCGCAACATTGAGATTATTTGTTAAGATTGTTGCGGTCGCTTTACTCCATAAACATTGCAGGGAAAGTTTTATGAAAACGTTAGGTGAATTTATTGTCGAAAAGCAGCACGAGTTTTCTCATGCTACCGGTGAGCTCACTGCTTTGCTGTCGGCAATAAAACTGGGCGCCAAGATTATCCATCGCGATATCAACAAAGCAGGACTGGTTGATATCCTGGGTGCCAGCGGTGCTGAGAACGTGCAGGGCGAGGTTCAGCAGAAACTCGACTTGTTCGCTAATGAAAAACTGAAAGCCGCACTGAAAGCACGCGATATCGTTGCGGGCATTGCCTCTGAAGAAGAAGATGAGATTGTCGTCTTTGAAGGCTGTGAACACGCAAAATACGTGGTGCTGATGGACCCACTGGATGGCTCGTCCAACATCGATGTTAACGTCTCTGTCGGTACCATTTTCTCCATCTACCGCCGCGTTACGCCTGTTGGCACGCCGGTAACGGAAGAAGATTTCCTCCAGCCTGGTAACAAACAGGTTGCGGCAGGTTACGTGGTATACGGCTCCTCTACCATGCTGGTTTACACCACCGGATGCGGTGTTCACGCCTTTACTTACGATCCTTCGCTGGGCGTTTTCTGTCTGTGCCAGGAACGGATGCGCTTCCCGGAGAAAGGCAAAACCTACTCCATCAACGAAGGAAACTACATTAAGTTTCCGAACGGGGTGAAGAAGTACATTAAATTCTGCCAGGAAGAAGATAAGTCCACCAACCGCCCTTATACCTCACGTTATATCGGTTCACTGGTCGCGGATTTCCACCGTAACCTGCTGAAAGGCGGTATTTATCTCTACCCAAGCACCGCCAGCCACCCGGACGGCAAACTGCGTTTGCTGTATGAGTGCAACCCGATGGCATTCCTGGCGGAACAAGCGGGCGGTAAAGCGAGCGATGGCAAAGAGCGTATTCTGGATATCATCCCGGAAACTCTGCACCAGCGCCGTTCGTTCTTTGTCGGCAACGACCATATGGTTGAAGATGTCGAACGCTTTATCCGTGAGTTCCCGGACGCGTAATCTCCTGCGCCTCTCCACACGGAGAGGCGTTTTTATCGCTGCGCAATGTTGACTCTTGTCACAGGCGAACTCTGACGATTCTCCCACAGCACCGTTAATCCACGCTGTAATGCTATAAAAATAAATAACAAAATACCGATGGCGATTTTCGTCCACCATGAGCTCAGCGTGCCATCAAAGTTGATATAAGTCTGTATTAGCCCCTGAATCGCCACGCCAAAAAGCGTCCCTAATACCGTTCCAACGCCACCGCTCAGAAGCGTACCGCCAATTACCACTGAGGCGATAGCATCCAGTTCCACACCTACGCCCGCCAGCGCATATCCGGCCTGGGTATAAATCGAGAAGACAATCCCCGCCAGCGTTGCCAGTCCGGTGGAGAGCATATAAATGCGAATAGTGGTGCTGCGAGTGGAAATCCCCATCAGGTTCGCCGACGTTGCGTTGCCGCCAATGGCGTATACCTGATTACCAAAACGGGTACGATGCGCGAGGAAAATACCGATAACCACCACCGCCAACATCAGCAGTCCCATCGCACTTAAGCGACCGCCGCCAGGGATTTTCCACGCAAGGCTTGAGAGCGTGTCATAAATGGGATGGTTTATCGGAATCGACTCTTCCGAAACGAGATAGCTGACACCGCGCAAAAAGAACATCCCCGCCAGGGTAATGATAAATGCCGGGATCTTCAGGGCGTCGATCAAAAGCCCCATAAATGCGCCGAAGGCACAGCCCATCACCAGCACTAGCGGAAACGCCAGTAGCGGCGAGAGGCCGAAATCGCCAATCACTTTTGCCAGAAACACGCCAGTAAAGGCGATCACCGAACCGACGGAGAGATCGATCCCACCGGAGAGGATCACAAAGGTCATGCCAACGGCAATGATCCCAAGAAAGGCGTTATCGGTCAGGATATTGCAGATCACTCTTGTGGAAGCAAAACCGGGAAACTGGGTCAGGCAGTAAAGATAACCCAACACAAAGACGCCGATGGTGATCATCAGTGGCAAATTACGTTTTATCACGGCTACGTACTCCTTTAATCAGACTGATAAAGCGTTGCGACTGGACAATCAGCACGCAAAGAACCACCACCGCTTTTACAACCTGGTTCATCTCTGGCGGAAAGCCCGAAAGCAAAATTCCGGTGTTCATCCCCTGAATAATCAGCGCCCCCACCACCGAAAGCAGTAGGTTAAAACGTCCGCCCATCAGCGATCCGCCGCCAATAACCACCGCGAGAATGGCGTCCAGCTCCAGCCATAACCCGGCGTTATTGGCATCGGCACCGCGAATATCCGCCGCCACGATAATGCCCGCAATCGCCGCACACAGCCCGCTCAACACGTAGGTAAGCATGACGATGATCCGCGTGTTTACCCCGGCATTTTTTGCCGCCCGAATGTTGATACCAACGGCTTCGATAAACATCCCCAGCGCCGTTTTGCGGGTCAACAGCCAGAACAGGATAAGCGTCAGCACCGCGATAATGACCGGCGTTGGCAGGAACAACAGCGATCCACTGCCAAACCATGAGAGATCCGGCGAGTTAAACGTGACGATCTGTCCGGAGGTGATCAGTTGCGCCACGCCGCGCCCGGCGACCATCAGGATCAGGGTGGCAACAAACGGCTGAATTTTGAGGATCGCTACCAGTATGCCGTTCCACAATCCCGCCAGGATGCCAGTGCCCAGGGCGCTTAACAAAACAATCGGCAGGCTGAATCCCGCGACCGTCATCGCAGCCGTTGTGGCTCCGGCGATAGCCATCACCGCCCCCACGGAGAGATCAATCCCACCTGTTGCGATCACCAGCGTCATTCCGATAGCCAACAGCGCAACGGGGGCCGCACGGTTAAGAATGTCTATGGGGCTACCGAATAAACGCCCATCCTGGAGCACCACCTGCCAGAAATGCGGGGCCACCAGGCTATCGACCAGCAGCACCAGCAACAGTGCCGCCAGCTGCGGCATTCCCGTTGGCCAGCGAAAGCGCCTTTTCGGCGGCGTAGTGTCCGGGAGAGATTGAGGCATCACACTGTTCTCCTTACGCCGCAATGGCGTTCATGATCGCCGGAACGGAAAGCTCTGCCAGCGGGATCTCCGCCACCTGTTTGCGATCGCGCATGATGATCACCCGGTCGGCATAGCCCACCAGTTCTTCCAGTTCGGAGGAGATCACCAGCAGCGCCAGACCATCGGCGCATAGCGTTTCAATCAGGCGGATGATCTCGGCGTGGGCACCAACATCAATGCCGCGAGTTGGCTCATCAAGGATCAGAAATTGCGGTCGGGTCAGTAGCCAACGTGAAAGCAACACTTTTTGCTGATTGCCGCCAGAGAGAAATTCAATCGGTTGTTCAGTTGAAGGTGTGCGAATGCCAAGCTGGCGGATAAAGCGTTCGGCAATCTCTTGCTGTTCTTTGCGGGAAATGGGACGTAGCCAGCCGCGCTGGGCCTGGAGAGCGAGGATGATATTTTCCCGCACCGAGGCGGCAGCGATGATGCCATCGGTTTTCCTGTCTTCCGGGCAGAAGCCAATGCCCAGTACCGAAGCCTGATGTGGCGATCGCAGGTTTTGCGGTTTGCCTTTGATCAACGCCGTGCCGCTGTCAGCAGGTTTGATACCGAAGATCACTTCGGCGGTTTCGGTACGTCCTGATCCCAGCAATCCAGCCAGACCGACGATCTCGCCGGGGCGTACTTCGAGATCAAACGGTGCGATCGTTCCTTTTTTGCCGTAATTTTTGAACGCGGCAACGGGTTTGTCGCTCAACAATGTTCGCCCGGCACGCTGTAGCGCGTGGGTATCCAGCTCGCGCCCCAGCATCATTTTTACCAGTTCGATCTGCGGTAGCTCGCACGTTTCCCGACAGCCTACGAAACTGCCGTTGCGTAAGACGGTGATCCGATCGCTGACCTGATAGACCTGATCGAGAAAGTGAGTGACAAAAATCAGGCTGACGCCGCGATCGCGCAACTGACGCATCAGGTCAAACAGTAACTCCACTTCCTGGGTGTCGAGACTGGCGGTGGGTTCATCGAGGATCAGCACTTTGGCAGAGAGATCGATAGCCCGGCAAATAGCGACGATTTGCTGCATCGCGACTGAAAAGCGGTTGAGCGGTTCGCGCACGTCGAGGGAGAAACCGTAAGATGCCATCAGTTCGGTGGCGCGCTTTTCCATCTCTTTGCGGCGTAGAAGGCCGAAGCGTTTGGGTTCGCGGCCTATAAATAGATTATCAGCGACCGACATATTGGGTAGCAGGTTTACTTCCTGATAGACGGTGCCGATACCGAGTTGTTGTGCATGGGCGGTATTTTTCGGTGAGATAGCCTGGCCTTCCAGCCAGATGGTGCCGCGATCGGCGTGGTATACACCAGTTAATGCTTTGATTAGCGTTGATTTTCCTGCCCCGTTTTCACCGAGCAGCGCCATGATTTCGCCGCGGCGCAGGCTGAAATCAACGTTGTCTAACGCTTTGACGCCGGGGAAAAATTTACTTAATCCTTCGGTGCGGAGGATCTCCTGGTGTTGGTTAGTCGTCATGGTTTCCCCCGGTGTAAAGCGTGCTCCCAGTAGGCATGATAAGACGCGGTAAGCGTCGCATCAGGCTTCAGCGCACCACCGCCGGATGCGGCGCGAGCGCCTTATCCGGCCTACGAATCGGCATCAGGCATAGCAACCCTCAATACCCCATATTTTTCTTCTTCTCTAACTCTTCTTTTGCGGTATCAGGCAGATAAAGGGTGGATTTGGTCAGCGTCAGCTTTTCAGGCATGGTGCCGTCTTTTTTGTATTTCTCCAGCGCGTCGAAGGCGGGACCTGCCATATTCGGCGTCAGTTCAACACTGGCGTTCGCTTCGCCATCAATCATCGCTTTGTAGATATCCGGTACGCCGTCGATAGAACCTGTCAGAATATCTTTGCCTGGTTTCAGGCCCGCTTCTTTAATTGCCTGAATTGCACCAATCACCATGTCGTCGTTATGGGCGTAAACCATGCAGATGTTTTTGCCGTTGTTTTCCGCTTTGATAAAGCTCTCCATGACTTCTTTGCCTTTACTGCGGGTGAAGTCACCTGACTGCGAGCGGATAATTTTGATATTTGGCGCATTCTTAATGGCTTCGGCAAAGCCTTTCTTACGGTCAATGGCGACGCTGGCCCCAACAGTGCCCTGCAGCTCCACCACGTTGCATGGTTTGCCATTCACTTCTTTTACCAGCCAGTCACCAATCAACTTGCCTTCGAGAATGTTGTCGGCAGTGACGGTGGTCATATAGAGAGATTTGTCTTTCACATCAATAGAACGATCGAGCAAGAAGACCGGGATTTCGGCATCTTTCGCCTCTTTTAATACCGGTTCCCAACCAGTCGCAACCACCGGAGCGATAAAGATCGCATCCACCCCTTGCGCGACGAAGGAACGTACCGCTTTAATCTGGTTTTCCTGCTTTTGCTGACCATCGGCAATTTTCAGCGTAATTCCGCGTTTTTCGGCCTCACTTTTCGCCACATTGGTTTCTGCGGCGCGCCAGCCAGATTCCGATCCGACCTGCGAAAATCCTACGGTTAATGGAGCGGCCAACGCCATAGACGACATGGCTGCCGAGACTGCAGAGACTACAAGTAAGCGTTTCCACATAGGGTTGTCCTCGTCGGGGTAATTATTATTGGTGAAAAGATGTTCGCGAAAAAACTATAGACAATTCGTTATGTAACGGATTGCGTTACATCACACTTCAAAGAAGTAAATAAAACGTTAATCACAAGTTTGTAATCGCTTTCATCTCACTATGAAAAATGCGGCTACGGTTATGGATTTTCCTGCTCTGTATACCGTCTTAAAATTGGCGAAAAAGGAAAATGAAGACGAAAACAAGCGAAGACATTCGGCGCGAGTTGGCTATAATACTCGGCACTTGTTTGCCACATATTTTTAAAGGAAACAGACATGAGCTTACTCAACGTCCCTGCGGGTAAAGATCTGCCGGAAGACATCTACGTTGTTATTGAGATCCCGGCTAACGCAGATCCGATCAAATACGAAATCGACAAAGAGAGCGGCGCACTGTTCGTTGACCGCTTCATGTCCACCGCGATGTTCTATCCGTGCAACTACGGTTACATCAACCACACCCTGTCTCTGGACGGTGACCCGGTTGACGTACTGGTCCCGACTCCGTACCCGCTGCAGCCGGGTTCTGTGATCCGTTGCCGTCCGGTTGGCGTTCTGAAAATGACCGACGAAGCCGGTGAAGATGCGAAACTGATTGCTGTTCCGCACACAAAGCTGAGCAAAGAATACGATCACATTAAAGACGTTAACGATCTGCCAGAGCTGCTGAAAGCGCAGATCGCTCACTTCTTCGAGCACTACAAAGACCTCGAAAAAGGCAAGTGGGTGAAAGTTGAAGGTTGGGAAAACGCAGAAGCCGCTAAAGCTGAAATCGTTGCTTCCTTCGAGCGCGCAAAGAATAAATAAGTTCTTCTAGCGCAATAACCCTGAACGCCGGGCTTCGGTTAGTAAGGGTTTTTTTATGCCCGCGATAAATAAACTCTCTATTCCACCATCATTATTCTCAGCGGTTGCAAGGCTTGAACGGTAAGAACAAGCAAACCCGACCACCATTTTGCTGTTCATAGCCACTTGCTGGAAGTTAGCCGACCTCACTCATACTCACCGTTCAAAGCGTGCCCCCGTTTTACCCCTGCACATTTGTGAACGCCAGCAGAGTTTTTTATGCGATTGCAGATATGGAAAGCGGCTCGGAGAGAAAAGCAAAAGATGGAAAAGTTACAAAAAAAAATCGCGAGATACATCGCATAAAACAACGCCACCCGAAGGTGGCGTGCTTTTATTATTACTTATCCCTGTCTAACCAGTCGCCGCTTTCAATTAGCTTTAATCCATCGACGGGTCGTTGATAAACGTACATCCATGCACTCCCGTACGGCGTCTGAATCAACTGGCGCGCGTATTCACCGCCCCTGGTGCGCAAGGCATCAAGTTCGGCCAGCGTGGCGTTGTCAATACGATAAACTTCACCGTGTACTGTTCCGTTCCCCGGAACTGCGCCTGGATAGTGGCCCAGGCTATACAACTGGTAGTTATCGATACTGAAATCGCCCAGTAACTGGGCATTGGTCATCCAGTGACTGTTGCCTTGTTTGTGGCGTAAACTGCCGTAGACAAATATTCGCATTGCTAAAACTCGAACTGATAGAGCAAATCCAGTGCCTGGTCTACACCAGACACGGCTTCCAGATATAGCTTAGGCATCAGGCGATAACGTAACGTGAGTGTTGCTATAGAGTCAAATATACCCACGCCGTATTTCACTTGCAGACCTGGCAATACATAGCCGCTGACCACTACCTGGGAGGAGTCGCCTACTCCCTGGGTGTCGAGCGCTAAATTGCTTACGCCAAACGTCTCGCCGATTTTACCCACAATCTGGCCACTTTGCGCAACCCCCAGACCAATCAGCATCGAGGTCATTGCCGCACTGTCGCTCTGATCGCTCTCCAGCCCTTGTCCACGTAGCAAATAAGACAATGCAGCTTGTTGCGACATCGCCGGGTCAGAGAAGATCTCCGCTTTCGGTTCGTCCGCCAGACCAGTGACGCGAACTCCGGCGATTACGTCGTCTTCTGTAGCATCCGGGTTACGAATAGCTTCAATATTAAGATACGGTTGATCCGGCGGACCAGAGAACAGTAACTCACCTTTACGCACAATCAGATCCTGACCATAGGCATGGAAGCGCCCTTCAGGGATGTTGATCTGCCCGTTCAGGCCCAGCCCTTGTTTGTCCTGAACGACGTTAAGATCGCCCGTCAGCCGCGCTTTCAGGCCAAAGGCGTCAATGCGCACATTGTTGCCAACGTGGACAATCAGGTTACTGTTAATCGGAATCGACGCCGTTTTCGGCTCTTCCGGTTGCAGGTTATCGTTAAGCATCACCACATCGCTGGAGACGCCTACTGCGCTTTCCGGCAGATCGTGCACCACGATGCGCGCCCACGGGACATCCACGCGACCATCGAGGGTAAACAGGTTTGGTGTAGCCTCGAAGACAACATCTGGCGATACATCCATTCGTACCATCGGCGGCACGGTGATCCGCACTTTACTGCCTTTCGCCGTTACCCGCGCCCGCCAGTTTTCAATTTGGCTCCAGTCGGCATCACCGTTCAGGTAGATTTCACCCTGCTGGGTCCGTACTGTACCGGCAAGCGTCGAGCGCATACCATTAAAGTTGACCGCAAGCTGGCTCGGTTGCATATCAAACGGCATAAAGTTGCCGTCGATATCCACACCCGTAACCTGAAGCTGACCAAACAACTGCGGGCTTTGCACATCACCACCCAGACGCAAGTTGGCACTCACCATCCCCGCTGCTTTTTCCCCACGGGTAAAGATGGGGTTTATCATCGCAAGGTTGAAGTTACGGATATTGACGTTGCCACCAAGATTACGGCGGCCTTGCGGATCGGTCACCTGCACCTGTCCATCAAACTGGCCGTTATTGGTCAGGCGGATGGTCCAGCCCAATTCGGCACGGTTGTTACGCAATTCCGCCGTCAGATTCAGTGTCTGAAACGCCACGGGCAGCGCCGCATCGTTGACGGTTTGCGTTACCTGCACGTTACGCCCCGAAAGGGTGATACTGCCCTGCGGCAGCCCCTCTTTGGTGGTGTCCCAGGCAACGTCCGCTTTACCCGTGAAGATACCGCTGGCCTGAGTGGTTTCTGGCATAAATGGTTTCAGCATGGCCAGGTCGAAGCGGTTGAGATTCACCACCGCACGCCCTTCGGCACCCGCATCGATAGTTTGCGGCACGCACAGTTCCGCATTCGGGTTAAGCCAGCAGTGTGGCCCGATGCTGATTTTTTGCTCCTTATTGCGGTAATCCAGCGCAATATCGCGGGTCAGCGACCACGGGCCGACCGGCGTCTGGAAGCGGGTATTGCTAAGAGTTCCCTTCCAGCGTTCTTCTTTGCGATCAAAACTTCCTGCCAGATTAAGCTGCCCGGAGACAGGCTCGCCCTGAATCCGCAACTGTAACTCGTGCTGTTTTTCGCTGCCTTTGGCATTCAGGGTGACGAGGTTGATATTTACATCCGGCTGCGAAATTTGCTCAACGCGTACGTCGAGTTTCCCGGCGATCTGATCGGTGGATTTAATGTCGCCTTCCACGCGAACCTGCGCCACGGAAAGTTCCTGCCAGCGCAGGCCGCGCGCGGTGATATCTGCCAGTAGTTGTGGCGCTTCCACCGTGCCGCGTACTTTCACCAGCCCTTTCGCTGTACCGCCAAGCCCCGGCAGCGCGTTATCCAGCCCCGGCGCGTTGATGGTGGCATCAAGATTGAGATCTTTTACCCCCAGCTCGCCTTTCACTTCGGCACTGTTTGGCCCCAGTTCCAGATGAAGCCCTGGGATCATCCACTGCATATAACTGTTGCCTTTCAGCGTGCCGTCAACGTTCACTTTGTTCTGTTTGACGTTACCGGTCAGCTTCAGTTCTGGCACCTCCATCTGCCAGGTGCCGCCGTACAGGCTACCGCGGGTTTTAATCAAGCCATTGAGTTTCGACGGCCACTCTGGGATCTCTTTGGCGGTGTTAATGCCGTTAAGCGTTAGCTCACCGCGCCAACTAATGGCCTGCTGCCAGTCGAGCAACGCCTTGAGTTCAGTTTTCCCTTCCAGCGCCGCGACGGTGAGTTTGTCGAGATTGACCTGCTGTTCATTACCTTTGGCATCAAGGGTAATGGTGGCTGGCGGGATCTCCAGTCCCTTCACTGCCGTACGCATAGAGAGCGTGTAATCGGTCATTTTGCCGGTAAGTTTCAGTTTCAGATCATCCGCCTGATACTGCTTCTCACCAGTGAACGGCCAGTAAATCTGTTTGCTGTTCACTTCCACGTTGAGCGGCAATCCGGCTTCCGCCAGTCGCGTCTGGGCGCGTAAATCCATATCCACCGGACCGGAAAGATTAACGCCAATCTCCAGCTGTTCGCGCAGCGCGCCGCCCACTTTCAGCTTCACCTTTTCACCTTTCAACGGCTCCACGTTCAGTGTACTATTGAGAGTGATGTCCACCGGCCAGTTGTCTGACAGCTGCGCCGTGCCGCTGGCGTTGACGATCCCTTGACTGGAATCGATATCCAGGGCGTCCAGTTTAGTATTGCCGTCAATGCTGCTCACTTTCAGCAGCATGGTGCGCACGGTGATGTCCGTGTCGCCCGTCACGCGTAACTGCTCGCCTTTAAACTCTTCAATGTTCAGGTTAAGCGGCAAATGCACGTCGGTCATTTCCGGCAATACCGGGCGAGAAAAGAGATCTTTCAGCGTTTCGCCGAGCGGCTTTTCCTCCGGCTGCGGATTTTCAATTTTCGGTTCGACCACTTCTTCCTGCGCCACTTCCGCCACTTTCGGCAGAGCAATCAGCAGGCCTTTCAGCGACGTCGGTTTCAGGGTCAGGGTTTTCTCCTGCCAGTTCAGGCCGGAGGTGAAGTCCATCACCGATACCGTGGTGTCATCAATCTTGATGTTGACGTTGTCCAGTGCCACCCGTGTTAGGGTGATGGGATACGGCGTGGAGAGATCCAGCGGACCGCTATCTTCCTCTTCTTCAACCTGTTCAGAAGGGGGCATTTTTTTGCTGTCGATATTGACCTGGATGTCTTTCAGCGCCAGATCATTAATACAAACACTGCTGTTCCACAGGCACTCAAGCCCGACCGCCAGATGCAGATTGCCTGCTTTTACCGCCACGCCTGGCTGCTCATAACGAACGTCAGACAAGGTGAGATCGCGCCAGCCGCCGGTGACCTTGCCAACATCCAGTCCTGGCACCCAGCGATCCGCCGCTTTAAATACCAGATGCAGGCCGCTGGTGGTGCCCACCAGAAACGCCACCGATCCCAGCAACAGTAAGATAACGATAACCACGCCGAGGCTGATTTTTTTCCATAAACTCATAATTCTGGCCCCAGACCGATGTAAAACTGTAACCCGTGTTCGTCTTTATCCGCGACCGGTACGGCAAAATCGAGTTTGATTGGCCCGACCGGCGATTCCCAGCGTACGCCGACCCCGGTACCGGTTTTAAAGTCGCTGCGGCGAATATCGCTTACCGCTTCGCCACTATCGACAAACACCGCGCCCCACCATTTTCCGGTCACGTTGTACTGGTACTCCAGCGATCCGGTTATCAACTTCGAGGCCCCTTTCAGGTCACCGTTGGCGTATTTCGGAGCGATAGATTTGTATTTGTAGCCACGAATACTGCGGTCGCCCCCGGCGAAAAAACGCAGATCCGGCGGTACTTTGTCGAAATCACCGGTTTCAATCCAGCCCAGCGTGCCGCGTGTCACAAAACGATGGCGATCGTACAGTGTGCGGATCCAGACGTTTTGTGCCTGGAAAACGGAGAAATCGACATCTGAGCCCCAGGCAGTGTTGGAGTAGTCGATAGAGTAGCGTTGCGAGTCGCCCCAGGTTGGCATCAGGCCACCACGAGAACGCGTGCGGCTAATCATCACCCCAGGATAAAACAGCATCGTGGTGTTGGTAATTTCACCCTGGGTAAAGTGGTCGAGACTCCAGCGCAGGTTAATGGCACGCTGCCAGCCGCTGGAGAGATCCCAGTAGCGAGAAGCCACCAGCGTAGTGGAGTCAGATTCGGTATCGTTCAGGTCAGTGCGCTTAAAACCGCCCTGCACCAAATAATATTGTTCCAGTGGATTCTTCAGCAGCGGCATTTTATAGCTGAAGTCGAGGATCTGTTCCGGCGCGGAAATACTGGTACTGGTGGTCAGACTGTGACCGTATGAGTTCATCCACGGTTTTTTCCACGTCGCTTTCACGCGCGGTCCCACGTCCGTAGAGTAACCGACCCCGGTTTCGATGGTGTTTTCTGTTCGCGGCGAAACCACGCCCGTCAATGGTAATACTTTCGTTTCGCGCGCTTTATCAAATTGTGGAGCCACCACCACCGAGTTAAACCAGCCGGTAGCAGAAAGTCGGCGGTTCAGTTCCGCCAGATCTTTCGATTCGTACTCATCGCCCTCTTTAAACGGCACCAGATTTTGCAGGTATTCATCGCGGATTTGTGATCCTTCAAAGGTCACATGCCCAAAGCGGTAACGTTCGCCACTGTTATAATCAATATCCCAGAAGGCTTTATGCAGGCCGAGCGCAATGCCCAGCTGCGCTTTGGTAAATTCGCTATCGAAATAACCTTTACGCAACGCAATGCTGGTTAAGGACTTTTTGAAATTTTCATAATCGCCCTGGTTCAGCACCGTGCCAATAGCCGGGCGAGTATCGAGCAATTTCAAATAGTCTTTATCGGTCCGCGCGCCGCCGCGCAATACCACATCGGTGCCGCCAATTAACACCGGCACGCCTGGCGTGACTTTGGCGATCAATACCTGCCGCCCTTTCTTTGGCGGTGGACGGAGATCAAATTCAATGGTCGGCTGGTAATAACCCAGCGCTTTCAGACCTTCGCGGATGGCATCATCGACGCGTGCGCGAAAGCGACGGTCTGGCGTCACTTCATCACTTTCAATCGTAGAAAGCTGCGCACGAACGTTCTTTTCCAGCTGTCCCGATAACCCCTCGACCTGTAGACGGACGTTCGCGGCGACGGCAGATCCGCTTAAGCAGAGTAAGCTTACACAGCATAACTGTCGGATATAGCGCACATTTTCTCCTGAATATCCTTTTTTCCTGCCCCTGGAACGCCGTTAAACGGCTTAACAAAAATCCAGTAATATGGATTAAAAAGCAGACTAAACCCCAAATATTTCTTATGTTTTACTTTAGACCTATTCACGGTGGTTATTGTGTGCAAATACGCCTCTTGTTACAACCTTAACCCCAATGACCGATTTTCGGGAGAGCGACACCATGAGTTTATTTGATAAAAAGCATCTGGTTTCCCCCGCCGATGCCCTGCCTGGACGTAACACCCCGATGCCCGTAGCCACGCTGCATGCGGTCAACGGTCACTCAATGACCAATGTACCTGACGGAATGGAGATTGCCATTTTTGCGATGGGTTGTTTCTGGGGTGTGGAGCGTCTGTTCTGGCAGTTACCCGGCGTTTACAGCACCGCCGCAGGCTATACCGGAGGCTATACGCCAAATCCGACTTATCGGGAAGTGTGCTCCGGTGATACGGGTCATGCCGAAGCGGTACGCATTGTTTACGATCCTTCCGTCATCAGCTATGAGCAGTTGCTACAGGTATTTTGGGAGAATCACGATCCCGCCCAGGGAATGCGTCAGGGCAATGACCACGGCACGCAGTATCGTTCAGCGATTTATCCGCTGACCCCAGAACAGGATGCCGCAGCTCGCGCCAGTCTGGAACGTTTTCAGGCGGCGATGCTTGCCGCCGATGATGATCGTCACATCACCACGGAAATCGCTAACGCCACACCGTTTTATTATGCCGAAGATGACCACCAGCAATATCTGCATAAAAACCCGTATGGTTACTGTGGAATTGGCGGAATTGGCGTCTGTCTGCCACCGGAAGCATAGCGTTACGGGTACAAATGTAGATTGTTGATAAAGTGCGCTTTATTTATGCCAGATGCGGCGTAAACGCCTTACCAGGCCTACAAAATCGTCCAAATTCAATATATTGCAAGGACTGCGTAGGCCTGATTGGCATAGCGCATCAGGCAGTATTGCATTTATCAGCAGTCTGAATTTTAACCCTCTGGCGACTTTACAGTACCTTACGCTATACTAGCCACTGAAAATGCCGGTTCACTTTCTTCGAATCGGCTTTCAATGTGTATTTCACACAAATTAATCAACTTCCCCTTCCGAGGATCTGGCCTGAAAGGTCGGATAAGATATGTTAAACAGTATTTTAGTCATACTCTGCTTGATCGCTGTAAGTGCGTTCTTCTCGATGTCCGAGATCTCACTTGCCGCCTCACGCAAAATCAAACTTAAACTGCTGGCTGATGAAGGCAATATAAATGCCCAACGCGTTCTGAATATGCAGGAAAATCCCGGCATGTTCTTTACCGTGGTCCAAATCGGTCTGAACGCAGTGGCGATTCTCGGCGGTATCGTCGGTGATGCGGCATTTTCTCCAGCTTTTCACAGCCTGTTCTCCCGCTATATGTCGGCAGAGCTCTCTGAGCAACTGAGCTTTATTCTCTCTTTCTCGTTAGTGACTGGCATGTTTATCCTGTTTGCGGATTTAACCCCGAAACGCATCGGTATGATTGCGCCAGAAGCTGTCGCTTTGCGTATCATCAACCCGATGCGCTTCTGCCTGTACGTTTGCACCCCGCTGGTGTGGTTCTTCAACGGACTGGCGAACATAATCTTCCGTATTTTCAAACTGCCAATGGTACGTAAAGATGACATCACTTCTGATGACATCTACGCGGTAGTGGAAGCCGGTGCGCTGGCGGGCGTGTTACGTAAACAGGAACACGAGCTGATTGAAAACGTCTTTGAGCTGGAATCCCGTACCGTTCCGTCGTCAATGACACCGCGTGAAAACGTGATTTGGTTTGATCTCCACGAAGATGAGCAAAGCCTGAAGAATAAGGTGGCGGAACATCCGCACTCTAAGTTCCTCGTCTGTAATGAAGATATTGACCACATCATCGGCTATGTCGATTCTAAAGACCTGCTGAACCGCGTGCTGGCTAACCAAAGCCTGGCACTGAACAGCGGCGTACAAATTCGCAACACGCTGATTGTGCCGGATACGTTAACCCTTTCAGAGGCGTTGGAAAGTTTTAAAACCGCAGGTGAAGACTTCGCGGTGATCATGAACGAGTACGCGCTGGTGGTGGGGATCATCACCCTCAATGACGTGATGACCACGCTGATGGGCGATCTAGTCGGTCAGGGGCTGGAAGAGCAGATTGTCGCCCGTGATGAGAACTCATGGCTGATTGACGGCGGCACCCCAATTGACGACGTCATGCGCGTGCTGGATATTGACGAGTTCCCGCAGTCGGGCAACTACGAAACCATCGGCGGCTTTATGATGTTTATGCTGCGTAAGATCCCGAAACGCACCGATTCGGTGAAATTCGCCGGCTACAAATTTGAAGTGGTGGATATCGATAACTACCGCATCGACCAGCTGCTGGTGACCCGGATCGACAGCAAGGCCACCGCCCTTTCGCCAAAACTGCCTGACGCTAAAGATAAAGAAGAAAGCGTCGCGTAACCCCCAGAAACATCAACGGCTCCTGAATCAGGAGCCGTCTTATTACTGCATAGCACTTTGGTTAAGCCATCTCTGTTTGCAGACGCATAACCTGACGGTTAACTTCGGACATCACTGACAAATGCAGCTTATCCTTCACTTTTGGGATAAGAATCTTACCCTTATCAAATTCAAAAGCGCCAACGTCCTTGATGTATAACCGTCCACGGAACAGGATCTTTACGTACTTCGCCACCTGAAGTGGGTTGTACCGTTGGAAAATTTTCATTGTTATCTCCTGCTGAGTATTACGCCTGTGCGGTGCCACAATCGGCCCAACTATTATGAGGCGCAAATTTTAATGCTTAGTGACTATAGACTATCCGGGCAATGTTTCCACCGCGTATAACTTTTTTTACCTAAAGGTTACAATTATTCAGAATTATCTTTTTACCGAAGCGCGGTCTTCAGTATAAGCATTCATTTTTCATATGATTTGTGCGCTTGACCGCAAACTGGCATCACACTTGCGGGAAATTCGATAAATAGCACATATGATTAAAACTCAGACCCAAGTGGTCGGATCACCTGCATATCATAAGAAGGAAACACCATGACCCTACGCAAGATTCTGGCACTCACCTGCCTGCTGTTGCCGATGATGGCTTCCGCACATCAGTTCGAAACCGGTCAGCGAGTGCCGCCGATTGGCATTACCGATCGAGGCGAGTTGGTGCTTGATAAAGATCAGTTTAGCTACAAAACCTGGAACAGCGCACAGTTAGTGGGAAAAATGCGAGTACTGCAACATATTGCTGGTCGCACCTCTGCAAAAGAGAAAAACGCGACGCTGATTGAAGCGATTAAATCAGCGAAGTTACCGCACGATCGCTACCAGACCACCACCATTGTTAACACCGACGACGCGATTCCGGGTTCAGGGATGTTTGTGCGCAGCAGTCTGGAGAGTAATAAAAAGCTTTATCCCTGGTCGCAGTTTATTGTCGATAGCAATGGCGTCGCGCGCGGTGCCTGGCAGCTGGATGAAGAAAGTTCCGCTGTAGTGGTGCTGGATAAGGATGGTCGCGTGCAATGGGCCAAAGACGGGGCGCTCACACAGGAAGAGGTGCAGCAAGTGATGGACCTGCTGCATAAATTAATTAATAAATAGACACTCTGAATCCCGGATTCAGGAACGACTCGCGCGGAGTGTAATCCAGCGGTTTACCCTGCCAGTCATGAACGTGCGCTCCGGCAGCTGCAGCCACAGCATGACCAGCGGCGGTATCCCAAATATTCGTTGGTCCGAAGCGCGGGTACAGCTGCGCCTGCCCTTCCGCCACCAGGCAGAATTTCAGCGAAGAGCCGATGGACGTGGTCTGATGTTCGCCAAGCTGTTGCAGATACTCTTTCAGCTCCGCATCTGCATGGGAACGGCTGATAACCACCAGCGGCGGGCGCGCATCGCGGACCTGAATCTGCTTGCGCACACCGCACTCTTCTTTCCAGGCCTTGCCTTCTGCCGCGCTGTACATTATGTTCATTACCGGCGCATACACCACACCTAAAATCGGTTTGCCATGGTCAATGAGCGCAATGTTAACGGTGAATTCGCCATTACGTTTAATAAACTCTTTAGTACCATCCAGCGGGTCTACCAGCCAGTAACGCTGCCAGTGCTGACGGACTTCCCAACCGGGAGGATCTTCTTCAGAAAGGACCGGAATATCCGGTGTCAGCGTACGTAAACCGTCCATGATAACGGTGTGAGCGGCAATATCCGCTGCCGTTACCGGAGAATTGTCCGCTTTGCTGACGACGTCCATCGGTTTCGTCCCGTCGTAGACCTGCATAATGGCATCGCCTGCATTCCGTGCAAGCTGGCATACTTGATCTAACATTTCTCCACCTCGTCTCTGTGAGCGGTGTTAACTTATTGTTTTACTTATACCCTATCGTTAATGAATGCGCCAACTGTGATAGTGTCATCATTTTCAAAGCGTAAAATTGTGGCATTCTTCACTGTTCTATAAGTAAGGCGTTTATTCTCCCTTTTCTTTCGTATTCCCGATGATAAAAGGATGTCCCTGATGATTAAGTTTAGCGCAACGCTCCTGGCCACGCTGATTGCCGCCAGTGTGAATGCAGCGACGGTCGATCTACGTATCATGGAAACCACTGATCTGCATAGCAACATGATGGATTTCGATTATTACAAAGACACCGCCACGGAAAAATTCGGACTGGTACGTACGGCAAGCCTGATTAACGATGCCCGCAATGAAGTGAAAAACAGCGTACTGGTCGATAACGGCGATTTGATTCAGGGGAGTCCGCTGGCCGATTACATATCGGCGAAAGGATTAAAAGCAGGTGATGTTCATCCGGTTTATAAGGCGCTGAATACGCTGGATTATACGGTCGGTACACTCGGCAATCATGAATTTAACTACGGTCTGGATTACCTGAAAAATGCGTTGGCGGGAGCGAAATTCCCTTATGTAAATGCCAACGTCATTGACGCCAGAACCAAACAGCCAATGTTTACACCGTATTTAATTAAAGATACCGAAGTGGTCGATAAAGACGGAAAAAAACAGACGCTGAAGATTGGCTATATTGGCGTCGTGCCGCCGCAAATCATGGGCTGGGATAAAGCTAATTTATCCGGAAAAGTGACGGTGAATGATATTACCGAAACCGTGCGCAAATACGTGCCTGAAATGCGCGAGAAAGGTGCCGATGTCGTTGTCGTTCTGGCGCATTCCGGGCTATCTGCCGATCCGTATAAAGTGATGGCGGAAAACTCAGTTTATTACCTCAGTGAAATTCCTGGCGTTAACGCCATTATGTTTGGCCATGCTCACGCCGTTTTCCCAGGTAAAGATTTTGCTGATATCGAAGGGGCTGATATCGCGAAAGGCACGCTGAATGGTGTTCCGGCGGTAATGCCGGGCATGTGGGGCGATCATCTTGGGGTGGTCGACTTACAACTCAGTAATAACAGCGGTAAATGGCAGGTGACGCAGGCGAAAGCGGAAGCACGGCCGATTTACGACATCGCCAATAAAAAATCCCTCGCGGCGGAAGACAGCAAGCTGGTAGAAACACTCAAAGCCGATCACGATGCCACACGCCAGTTCGTCAGCAAGCCAATCGGTAAATCCGCCGACAATATGTATAGCTATCTGGCGCTGGTGCAGGACGATCCGACCGTGCAGGTGGTGAACAACGCGCAAAAAGCGTATGTCGAGCATTACATTCAGGGCGATCCGGATCTGGCAAAACTGCCGGTGCTTTCAGCTGCTGCACCGTTTAAAGTTGGTGGTCGCAAAAATGATCCGGCAAGCTATGTGGAGGTGGAAAAAGGCCAGTTGACCTTCCGTAATGCCGCCGATCTTTATCTCTACCCCAATACGCTGATTGTGGTGAAAGCCAGCGGTAAAGAGGTGAAAGAGTGGCTGGAGTGCTCCGCCGGACAGTTTAACCAGATTGATCCTGACAACACGAAACCACAGTCACTCATCAACTGGGATGGTTTCCGCACCTATAACTTTGATGTGATTGATGGTGTGAATTATCAGATTGATGTTACCCAGCCTGCCCGTTATGACGGCGAGTGCCAGATGGTTAATGCCAATGCGGAAAGGATTAAGAACCTGACCTTTAATGGCAAGCCGATTGATCCGAACGCCATGTTCCTGGTTGCCACCAATAACTATCGCGCTTACGGCGGCAAATTTGCCGGTACGGGCGACAGCCATATCGCTTTTGCTTCACCGGATGAGAACCGCTCGGTGCTGGCAGCGTGGATTGCTGATGAGTCGAAACGTGCGGGGGAAATTCACCCGACGGCAGATAACAACTGGCGTTTAGCACCGATAGCTGGCGATAAGAAACTGGATATCCGTTTCGAAACCTCTCCATCAGATAAAGCCGCGGCGTTTATTAAAGAGAAAGGGCAATATCCGATGAATAAAGTCGCGACCGATGATATCGGGTTTGCGATTTATCAGGTGGATTTGAGTAAGTAATACACTTCTTTTTCGGCCTATAAATCATCAACCGCATCCGGCACTTTTGTCGGATGCGATGCTGGCGCATCTTATCCGCCCTACAAGTCATGAACCGTAGGCCGGATAAGCGCAGCCGGCAGTTATGCCGCACGTTCATCCCGCACCGCCAACACCTCGGGCAAATTCAACTCAATCCAGTCCGCCAGTGCAGCAACCTTTTCGCTCACCTGCTCGCCCAGCGGCGTGAGGCTATATTCCACATGCGGCGGCACCACCGGATACGCGATACGGTTAAGAAAACCATCCTGTTCTAACGCCTGTAACGACTGCGCAAGCATCTTTTCACTCACCCCACCGATTTTGCGCCGCAGGTCGCTAAAGCGATGAGTACCTTCGCGTAGCGCCACCAGAATCAACACCCCCCAACGGCTGGTGACGTGTTTCAACACCTCGCGCGACGGGCACTGTTCCGCAAAGAGATTACCCTCTTTCAGTTGTTGTGACAGGCTAACCTGACTCATTTCATACTTACCTTTTTGTACGTACTTACTAAAAGTAAGTTTAGGTGTTAGCGTATTTAAACACAAGACAAAACGATGGAGACTTCCCATGATCGCTATTACTGGTGCCACTGGCCAACTTGGTCACTATGTTATTAAATCCTTGATGAAAACGGTTCCTGCCAGCCAAATAGTGGCTATCGTTCGTAATCCGGCAAAAGCCCAGGCACTGACAGCACAAGGCATTACCGTGCGTCAGGCTGACTACGGCGATGAAGCCGCACTGACATCTGCACTTCAGGGAGTGGAAAAACTACTGCTGATCTCTTCCAGCGAAGTGGGTCAACGTGCCCCGCAGCATCGTAATGTTATTAATGCCGCAAAGACGGCTGGCGTGAAATTTATCGCTTATACCAGTCTGCTTCACGCGGATAAATCTCCGCTCGGCCTCGCCGATGAGCACATCGAGACGGAGAAAATGTTGGCTGATTCTGGCATCGTTTACACCCTGCTGCGCAACGGCTGGTACACCGAAAACTATCTCGCCAGCGCCCCGGCAGCACTGGAGCACGGCGTATTTATCGGTGCCGCGGGCGATGGCAAAATTGCCTCGGCAACGCGGGCAGATTATGCGGCAGCTGCGGCACGCGTGATTAGCGAAGCCGGTCACGAAGGCAAGGTTTACGAGCTGGCGGGCGATAGTGCCTGGACGTTGACACAGTTAGCGGCAGAGCTGACCAAACAGAGCGGCAAACAGGTTACCTATCAAAATCTGAGCGAAACCGATTTCGCTGCGGCGCTGAAAAGCGTTGGCCTGCCTGACGGACTGGCGGATATGCTGGCGGATTCTGACGTTGGCGCATCGAAAGGCGGTCTGTTTGATGACAGCAAAACGCTGAGCAAATTGATTGGCCGCCCAACGACAACGTTAGCCGAAAGCGTAAGCCATCTTTTTAATGTTAATAAATAGTTAATTAAAGTGGCATCCTCCCGCATCCTCTCTGATAATGACGGGATGCCGGGAGCAATCATGTCTGCTTCCTGAACGTTTCTTCTGACAGACCAATGGATGCCAGTAATGATTAGCGGCGTGCTGTACGCCCTGTTAGCAGGGTTGATGTGGGGGCTTATTTTTGTCGGGCCGTTGATCGTGCCGGAATACCCGGCGATGTTGCAGTCGATGGGGCGTTATCTGGCGTTAGGGTTAATTGCGCTACCCATTGCCTGGCTGGGACGCGTGCGTCTGCGTCAGTTGGCGCGTCGCGACTGGCTTACCGCCTTGATGCTCACTATGATGGGCAACCTCATCTATTACTTCTGCCTTGCCAGTGCCATTCAACGTACTGGCGCGCCTGTTTCTACGATGATTATTGGCACCCTGCCGGTGGTCATTCCTGTCTTTGCCAATCTGCTTTATAGCCAGCGCGACGGCAAACTCGCGTGGGGAAAACTCGCCCCGGCACTGATTTGTATTGGCATCGGCCTGGCGTGTGTGAATATTGCTGAGTTAAACCACGGACTCCCCGATTTTGACTGGGCACGTTATACCTCTGGCATCGTGCTAGCGTTAGTTTCCGTGGTCTGCTGGGCATGGTATGCCCTGCGCAACGCCCGCTGGCTGCGGGAAAATCCCGACAAACATCCGATGATGTGGGCGACGGCGCAGGCGCTGGTCACGCTGCCGGTTTCTCTCATCGGCTATCTCGTCGCCTGTTACTGGCTGAATATACAAACGCCGGACTTCTCCTTACCTTTTGGCCCCCGTCCGCTGGTGTTTATTAGTCTGATGGTTGCGATAGCCGTGCTTTGCTCATGGGTTGGCGCACTCTGCTGGAACGTCGCCAGCCAGCGATTACCGACAGTGATTCTCGGGCCGCTGATCGTTTTCGAAACACTGGCAGGTTTGCTGTACACCTTTTTGATACGCCAGCAAATGCCGCCGCTGATGACGCTGAGCGGTATCGCGCTGTTAGTGGTTGGCGTGGTCATTGCAGTCAGAGCAAAACCGGAAAAGCCTTTAACTGAATCTGTCTCAGAAAGTTGACATACTGGCAGTGAGTTAAATAAGCCTCTGCTACGTAAGGGTTATAGCATTTGCCTTAAAGATGCATTTAAAATACATCTTATCTTATTAAGAATGAGGTATCAGCTATGGCTTATCGCGACCAACCTTTAGGTGAACTGGCGCTCTCTATCCCTCGCGCTTCGGCTCTGTTTCGTAAATATGATATGGATTACTGCTGCGGCGGTAAGCAAACGCTGGCGCGTGCGGCGGCACGTAAAGAACTGGATGTTGAGGTCATTGAAGCTGAGCTGGCAAAGCTTGCTGAACAACCGATTGAGAAAGACTGGCGTAGCGCCCCGCTGGCAGAAATCATCGACCATATCATCGTGCGCTACCACGATCGTCACCGCGAGCAACTGCCGGAGCTGATCCTGCAAGCGACTAAAGTCGAGCGCGTTCACGCCGACAAACCGAGCGTGCCAAAAGGGCTGACAAAATACCTGACCATGCTGCATGAAGAGCTTTCCAGCCACATGATGAAAGAAGAGCAGATCCTCTTCCCGATGATCAAACAAGGCATGGGCAGCCAGGCAATGGGGCCAATCAGCGTAATGGAAAGCGAGCACGATGAAGCGGGCGAACTGCTGGAAGTGATCAAACACACTACCAATAACGTCACACCGCCGCCAGAAGCCTGCACCACCTGGAAAGCGATGTATAACGGCATTAATGAACTGATTGATGACCTGATGGATCACATCAGTCTGGAAAACAATGTACTGTTCCCACGCGCGCTGGCGGGTGAGTAATCTAAAAGCTGGATGGCATTGCGCCATCCAGCATGATAATGCGGTTATTTCCGCAGTTCAGCAGCCCGCTTCTTACCAATAAACAACCAGCCCAGCCCCAGTGCGATAAACCACAGCGGGGTGACCAACAGCGCCTGGCGAGTGTCATCTTCCAGTGTCAGCAACACGACCACGAACACAAAGAACGCCATACATACCCAGCACATCAGCTTGCCGAGCGGCATCTTGTAGATCGACTTCTCATGCAGATGAGGACGCTGTTTGCGGTAAACCAGGTACGAGCAAAGGATAATCGTCCAGACGAACATAAACAGAATCGCGGAAACGGTTGTAATCATCGTGAACGCGCCAATCACGCTAGGATTCACATACAGCATCACCACGCCACCGAGCAGGCAGATGCAGGAGAAGGTCAGCCCTTTCGCTGGTACTGCGCGCTTAGAAAGTTTAGCGAACGCTTTCGGTGCCACACCTTCCTGCGCCAGACCAAACAGCATACGGCTGGTAGAGAAGACGCCGCTGTTAGCGGAAGACGCCGCAGAGGTCAGCACCACAAAGTTGATCACGCTTGCGGCAGCAGGCAGCCCTACCAACACGAACAGTTCAACAAACGGGCTTTTCTCCGGGACTACCGAACTCCACGGCGTCACGGACATAATCACAATCAGCGCGAAGACGTAGAACATAATGATACGGATCGGAATGGAGTTAATCGCGCGTGGCAGTGATTTCTCCGGATCTTTGGTTTCCGCAGCTGTTGTACCTACCAGCTCAATCCCCACGAAAGCGAAAACCGCTATCTGGAATCCGGCAAAGAAGCCACTTAAACCTTTCGGGAACCAGCCGCCGTCATTCCACAAATGCGCGAATGACGCTTCCACACCGGTCGGTGACTGAAAGTGCATCGCCACCATGACCAGGCCGACGACAATCAGCGACACGATGGCGACGATTTTGATCATCGCAAACCAGAACTCCATCTCACCGAACATTTTCACGGTGGCAAGGTTGAGCGTCAACAGCAGCACTATCACCGCCAGCGAGGCGACCCAGTCGGAGAGATCGGGGAACCAGAACTGAGCATAAGCAGTGATCGCCACCACGTCTGCCATACCGGTTACAACCCAGCAGAACCAGTAAGTCCAGCCGGTGAAATATCCTGCCCACGGCCCGAGTAAATCGGAAGCGAAGTCACTAAAAGATTTGTATTCCAGATTCGAAAGCAGCAATTCCCCCATTGCCCGCATCACGAAAAAGAGCATAAAACCGATGATCATATAAACGAAAATGATCGACGGCCCGGCAAGGCTAATCGTTTTGCCAGACCCCATAAACAACCCCGTACCAATGGCACCGCCAATGGCAATAAGCTGAATATGTCGGTTTGTGAGATTGCGCCGTAGCGACTGTTCAGCCGGAGCCTGATCATCGGCAACGACTTTTACCTGATCTACCATGTTTTTTTCTTCCTGTACCTGTCTGTGTTGTTCAGGCTCTACGGCCTTTAGTCAGTCTATGATACGACGAATCTGTATCGGGACTCATCGATATTAGGTAACAATACGCGGGATGAATACTAAGATTTAGATCTAATGTTAATTTTATGTTTAAAGTGAGTGTCATATCACGGTGATAACGCGAAACAGCTCACAAAAATACACGCTTACGGGGTCTTTGCAACACAAAATAGCGCCGTTTGGCAAACTGAAGGGTTTATTGCTGAATGCCTGCTCCCCTCTGGTTCGAGGGGAACAGAATGCGCTGCTTAGAGGATTTCCAGCAGTTCGACTTCAAACACCAGGGTGCTGAACGGAGGGATGGATGCGCCTGCGCCGCGCTCGCCATATGCCAGTTCCTGCGGGATAGTCAGTTCCCATTTAGAACCTACCGGCATCAGAGTCAGTGCTTCAATCCAGCCAGGGATCACGCCATTAACCGGGAATTCAGCGGGTTCACCACGAGCAACGGAGCTGTCAAACACGGTGCCGTCGATCAGTTTACCGGTGTAATGAACACGAACGCGGTCAGTACGTGCCGGAATTGCGCCTTCACCCTGGTTGATCACGCGGAATTGCAGGCCAGATTCGGTGCTGTTCACACCTTCTTTTTTGGCATTTTCTTCAAGATATTTCACACCTTCGGCAGCCATCGCCTGGAAACGCTGACGACGAACGGCATCGGCGCGTTCGTGGATTTCACGCAGCGCGCGATGCACCACATCAACCGGAACAGCCGGATGTTTGCCTTCCAGCGCATCTGCAATACCAGCCACCAGCGCCTCCGGCAGCAGCCCTTGCAGGCCAGATTCACTCAGTTGTTGGCCTACCTGTAAACCAATGCCGTAGCTTGCTTGCGCTTCGATGGTGTCAAAAGTTGGGGTGGTCATCGTATTTCCTTTCTTAGGGTATAAAAGTAGCGGGCAGCATATCAGCCACACTTCTTTGGGTAAAACTTTGTCGCAGGAATGATGACAAATCCCGGGGAAAAAGAAACAATAGCAATATCCCGTATGAATATAATAAAGGCGGGTTTACCACGGACATCATAGCGTTAGCTTATTCATAGGCTATGATTGAGGAACAAGACGCGGAGCAGGAGGAAACCATGCCCGGGCGCTTTGAACTAAAACCAACCCTGGAGAAAGTCTGGCACGCGCCGGACAATTTTCGCTTCATGGACCCGCTGCCGCCGATGCATCGTCGGGGGATCATTATTGCCGCCATTATATTGGTGGTCGGATTTCTGCTTCCATCTGATGATACGCCCAACGCGCCGGTGGTGACGCGTGAAGCGCAGTTAGATATTCAGTCGCAATCACAACCGCCGACAGAAGAACAGCTGCGGGCGCAATTAGTCACACCACAAAATGATCCTGATCAGGTGGCTCCGGTCGCTCCAGAACCTATACAGGAAGGCCAGCCAGAAGAACAGCCGCAAACTACCCAAACACAACCATTCCAGCCAGATAGCGGAATTGATAATCAATGGCGCTCTTACCGTGTCGAACCCGGTAAAACGATGGCGCAGCTGTTCCGCGACCACGGACTGCCCGCTACCGATGTCTATGCAATGGCGCAGGTAGAAGGCGCGGGTAAGCCGCTGAGTAATTTGCAAAACGGGCAAATGGTGAAAATCCGCCAGAACGCCAGCGGCGTGGTGACGGGCTTAACCATTGATACGGGGAATAATCAACAGGTCCTGTTCACCCGCCAGCCGGATGGCAGTTTTATTCGTGCGCGGTAGATGAAGGGTCAACCAAAAGCCAGCTAAGGATTGTCTCTTTGATGACCTTACGTCTGGCTTCCAGTGCCTGGGGGGAAACCATACTGATATGATAAACCAGGCCAAGCGTATGCTGGTTGATCAAATAATATCCGCCAAGCGCAGCAATATTAATATTCACCTGCAATGGGTCGATATCTGGCTTAAAAATATTGTGTTTCTTCCCTTCATCCAATAAGGATTCCATTAACTGCAAGTGCGCATGGTTAATTTCTAAGAGACGCTGTGATTTTGCATAATGCACACCTTTACTTTGATTTTCACTATGCACAATTTTTAAAAACCAGGGATTAGCAATATAATAATCCCATGTAAAATCAATAATTTTCTCAATGGCTTTTTGTGGCGGAAGATCTGAGAAATCAAGGGCCTTTTCTTTTTGTCGAATATCGTTCCAGGTATATTCCAGTACTTCAATAAATAAATTTTCTTTATTACCAAAGTGATGATAAACCGTCTGTTTACTACACCCCGCAGCCTTAACAATATTATCGACCCTGGCCCCTTCATAACCATATTCGGCAAATTCATTAACCGCGCATAACAGCAGCTTTTCCTTCAGGCTCTGTACGTTGCTGGTATCAAGATACATAACGCTTCCCCACGACCTCTTCAAGATAACTATCTTAACCCGATTAATTAGAAGCTCCAGTAAAAAGGATAAAAACTTGTACTTTCATCAAGTTATCAAATGTCCTGTGATCACTATCGCATATCAACCAACCAGATGGTTGATCTTTCTTGCGGCACGTCGCAAGCTAATTGTCACTTAGAAAACAATATTCAAAAAAAGAGAGCTATTGTATGAAATCCACTCGTCCTGTTGCCGTGATTACCGGAGCCGCTCGTGGTATTGGAAAGGGCTGTGCGCTGGAGCTTGCTCGTGGCGGATTTAACCTGCTGATTAACGATCTTCCCGATGCCGACAGCGTAGAAAAACTGCATATCACACAACAAGAATGTATAGCTGAAGGCGTGGAAGTGATTTGCTTCCCTGCCGATGTCGGCGATCTCTCCTTGCATGAAGAGATGCTCGACGCGGCGCAAAACCTGTGGGGACGTCTGGACTGCCTGCTCAACAACGCAGGCATTTCAGTGAAAAAACGCGGTGACCTCCTCGACCTCGAACCAGACAGCTTCGATCAAAACATTGCCATTAACACCCGCGCGCCGTTCTTCCTTGCTCAGGCATTCAGTAAGCGTTTACTGGCACAGCCGAAACCGGAAGCGGAACTGCCGCACCGCTCGATTATTTTCGTCAGTTCCATCAACGCCATCATGCTGGCGATGAATCGCGGCGAATACACCATTGCCAAAACCGCCGTTTCTGCCGCTGCTCGTCTATTTGCAGCTCGCCTTTGTAATGAACAAATTGGCGTTTATGAAGTGCGCCCAGGTCTCATCAAAACTGATATGACTATTCCGGCAACGGCTTATTACGACGAACTGATTGCCAAAGGTCTGGTGCCGTGGGGACGTTGGGGTTATCCGGCTGATATTGCTTCCACTGTCCGCGCGATGGCGGAAGGTAAACTGATTTACACCTGTGGTCAGGCGGTCGCCATCGACGGCGGCTTAAGTATGCCGCGCTTCTGAGGCTGAATCATGAGAGATCTGTTACAACGCCCGGATTTATTCAGTATCAATACCGCAACACTGGGCTATAAAACGCCGCTACCCGCCATTATTGATGCCTGCGCCGCGCGTGGTATTGGCGCGATTGCTCCCTGGCGCAGGGAGTTGCAAGGTGAAGATCTCCAGCAAATCGCCCACCAGCTTGCCGCCAGTAACATGAGCGTTTCCGGTTTGTGCCGTAGCACTTACTACACCGCGCCGACACTGGCGGAACGCAAACTGGCGATTGATGATAACCGCCGGGCGCTGGACGACGCAGCGGTGCTTAACGCCGCCTGTTATATGCAGGTGGTTGGCGGTCTGCCAACGGGCACTAAAGATCTATATGAAGCGCGAGAACAAGTGAAACAAGGGATTCGCCAGTTGCTGCCACATTCGAAAGATGTCGGCGTGCCAATTGCGCTGGAGCCACTGCACCCGATGACAGCTGCCGATCGCTCTTGCCTGTGCACGTTACGCCAGGCGCTGGACTGGTGTGATGAACTCGATCCCGATGGTGAGTTTGGCCTCGGCGTGGCGGTGGATGTTTATCACGTCTGGTGGGATCCGGATCTCGCCAGTCAGATCCTGCGTGCCGGAAAACGCATCCTCGCGTTTCATGTTTCCGACTGGTTAGTGCCGACCACTGATCTGGTCAATGACCGTGGTATGCCGGGAGATGGCGTCATCAATATTCCGTCAATTCGTCGGCTGGTTGAAAACGCCGGATTTAATGGCGCTATTGAACTGGAAATATTCTCGCCGTACTGGTGGCAAAAAGATATTAACAGCACGCTGGATATTAGCGTCGATCGCATCGCGCATTATTGTTAAGGAATGATCATGAGTGACCAACCCGTTCTGTTCAGCAGAGCGGCGGCTTCCTGCCGCCTGACATTGAACCGTGAAGATAAATGTCATGCTATTAACGAAGAGATGATCGAATCTCTCGACCATTATTTAAATGAAATTGAAAACGACACCACATTACGATTAGTCGAATTAACGGCAACCGGCGATAAATTCTTTTGTGCGGGCGGCGATATTAAATCGTGGTCGGCCTATTCGCCATTAGATATGGGCAGAAAATGGATTAAACGCGGTAATGACGTTTTTAATCGCCTGCGAAACTTACCCCAATTAACCGTTGCGAATCTCAACGGTCATACCATCGGCGGTGGTATTGAACTGGCCTTGTGCTGCGATATTCGTATTGCCCGCCCCGGCGCGAAATTCTCTAACCCGGAAGTGATGCTCGGCATGGTGCCTGGCTGGATGGGCATTGAACGTGTGCTTAATCAGGTTGGTCCGGTGGTCGGTCGCCAGATGCTGATGCTGGGTAAACGCCTGACGGCGCAGGAAGCCCAGGCGGCGAATTTAATTGATGAAGTGGTAGAAAAAGAACAGGTGGAAAGCTGGATGGCGAACCAGTTAGCGCAGCTGGAAAAATGCGGCCCGGTGGCACTGGCGCATATTAAGCAACTGATTCTGGCACTGGAAAATAAACATGCCGATTACCCGCACCAGCTACTGGCCGGATTAATGTCTGCCACTCAGGATTGCCAGCAGGCGACGCGCGCCTTTGCCGAAAAAAGTAGCGTGAGCTTCCATAATCAATAAGGAAATTGTATGCGTAAGATAACAACCGCCGAGGCACTGGCGGCGCAAATTCAGGACGGTGCGACTATTGCTATTAGCGGTAACGGCGGCGGTATGGTGGAAGCCGACCATATTCTGGCTGCTATTGAAGCGCGTTTCCTGCAAACCGGACACCCTCGCGACCTGACGCTAATCCACTCGCTGGGTATTGGCGATCGCGACTGCAAAGGCACTAATCGTTTTGCGCACGCAGAGATGCTCAAACGCATTATTGCCGGGCACTTTACCTGGTCGCCCAAAATGCAGGCGCTGGTAAAAAATAACACGATTGAAGCCTACTGCTTTCCTGGTGGCGTGATTCAGGCACTGCTACGGGAGATCGGCGCCGGACGTCCGGGGCTTTTTACCCACGTTGGGCTGGGATCGTTTGTTGATCCACGCAATGGCGGCGGTAAGTCGAATGAATGCACTACCGACGAGCTGGTAGAACTGATTGAAATCGACGGTGAAACCAAACTTCGTTATCGCCCTTTCAAAGTGGATTACGCGATTTTGCGTGGCACTTATGCCGATCCTCGAGGCAACGTCAGCCTTGAAGAAGAAGCGATTGATATGGATAGCTATTCCATGGCGCTGGCAGCACACAACAGCGGCGGCAAAGTGTTCGTACAGGTACGCGATGTGCTGGAAGCTGGCGCGATTGAACCACGCCGGGTCAAATTACCGGGCATTCTGGTTGATGGCATCGTTGAACACCGCGAACAACCACAAACCTATCTTGGCGGTTACGACCTGACCATCAGCGGCCAACATCGCCGTCTGAGTTCTAACGACGCTATTGAACTGGTTAGTCATCCGGTACGTCGCCTGATTGCCCGTCGGGCAGCACGCGAACTGGTAGCTGGCGCTTCAACCAACTTTGGCTTTGGTATTCCCGGCGGCATTCCAGGAGTAGCGCTGCGCGAAGGCGTTCCTTACCAAAGTTTATGGCTGAGCGTCGAGCAAGGCGTACATAACGGCATGATGCTGGATGATGCGTTTTTCGGCTGCGCCCGCAACGCCGATGCCATTATTCCATCACTCGATCAATTTGAGTTCTACAGTGGCGGAGGGATCGATATCACCTTCCTCGGCATGGGAGAGATGGATCAGTACGGTAACGTCAACGTCTCCCATCTCAATGGCAATCTGATTGGCCCCGGCGGATTTCTCGAAATTGCGCAAAATGCCCGTAAAGTGGTGTTCTGCGGCACGTTCGACGCTAAAGGCAGCAAGATCGATATAACACCAGATGGCTTGCATATCGCCCAGTCAGGTCAAATCCCTAAACTGGTTACCAAGGTGGAAAAAATCACTTTTAGCGCCGCCTACGCACAGCAAAGTGGTCAGGAAGTGTTGTATATCACTGAACGCGCAGTATTCCAGTTAACGGCAGAAGGCGTTGAATTAATTGAAATCGCGCCGGGTGTGGAGATTGAGCGCGACATTCTGCCGTATATGGCTTTCCGTCCAATTATCAAGCACCCACGCCTGATGGAAAGTAGCCTGTTTACGCCGATGGAGGATGCATGAGTCAGCTTGATGACACCATCCTTGATGCGCTGACGCACGTTACTTTCCCAAAGGGTTTTGCACAGGCAGAGCCCGCATGGGTTGTCACGGTAGACGGTGTTGATTACCCACTCTGGCAAACAGATGCCCTGGTAGTCGGCAGTGGTGCAGCCGGGCTGCGTGCAGCTGTGGAACTTAAACGCCGCCAGCAAAATGTGCTGATCGCCACCGCCGGGTTATATATGGGGACGTCGGCATGTTCTGGTTCCGATAAACAGACACTGTTTACCGCCGCTACCGCGGGCAACGGCGACAACTTCACCAAACTGGCAGAGGCACTGGCGAGCGGTGGGGCGATGGATCACGACACCGCTTATGTCGAAGCGGTAGGTTCTCTGCACACTCTTGGCGGGTTGCAATATCTTGGTCTGGAATTACCGGAAGATCGCTATGGCGCGATTCTTCGTTATCAAACCGACCATGACGAAGCCGGGCGTGCAACCTCGTGTGGGCCGCGTACCTCAAGGTTAATGGTGAAAGTGCTGTTGGAAGAAGTACAGCGCCTCGCCATTCCAGTGTTGACCAGTGCAACAGTGATTAAACTGCTGCATCAGCGTGACGAAAACGGCGAAGACCGTGTTGCGGGGGCAATCCTCGCGACCGGTCATCGCGCCCATAACCCTTGGGGGCTGGCAATTGTGACTGCGCCCAATGTGGTACTGGCAACAGGAGGGCCTGGCGAGCTTTATCGCGACAGTGTGTACCCACACAAATGTTTTGGCTCGCTGGGGCTGGCGCTGGAGGAAGGCCTGACGCTAACCAATCTGACCGAAAGCCAGTTTGGTATAGGCACGCCGCGTAGCACGTTTCCGTGGAATTTATCCGGCACCTATGTACAGGTGATCCCGTATATCTATTCCGTGGATGCTGAGGGTAACGAGTATAACTTCCTCGCGGATTACTATCGCACCACCCAGGAGCTGGCTTCAAACATTTTCCGTAAAGGCTATCAGTGGCCGTTCCACGCCACTCGGGTGATGGATTTTGGCTCCAGCTTGTTAGATATGGCAGTAGCGCAAGAGCAGCAATCAGGGCGTCAGGTATTTATGGATTTCAATCGCAATCCTGAAGCGGTGCCGGGTGACCTGCCGTTCTCATTAGATCGACTGGACGACGACGTTCGCGCGTATCTGGAAAATAACGACGCTCTGGCACCATCGCCCATCGAACGGCTGCAACGAATGAATCCGCTGTCTATCTCGCTGTATAAGATGCACGGTTACGATCTCACCACACAGCCTTTGCAGTTTGCCATGAATAATCAGCATATGAATGGCGGCATTGAAGTGGATATCTGGGGACAAACCTCCCTGCCCGGCTGTTTCGCCGTGGGGGAAGTTGCTGGCACACACGGCGTCACTCGCCCTGGTGGTGCAGCATTGAATGCCGGGCAGGTTTTTGCTGTTCGTCTGGCACGTTTTATTGGTTGCACGCAAAAGCGGAATATTGATGGAGATATAGCACAGCTGGTAGCTCCTACACTGGCTTCTATAAGAGAGATCATTACTCAGGCGCACGATAACGGGACCGGGATGCCGTTGTCGGTTGTGAGAGAAAAAATTCAGGCACGAATGTCTGACCATGCGGGATTTATTTGCCATGCCGATAAAGTCCGACGCGCCACTCGCGATGCCCTGCTATTGAGCGAATTTGTCCAACGGCATGGATTGGCTATCAAACATGTGGGTGAAGTTGCCGAGCTGTTTATGTGGCGGCATATGGCACTGACTTCTGCCGCCGTATTAACGCAATTAACGCATTATATTGACGCAGGTGGTGGTAGTCGGGGAGCACGTATTATTCTCGACAGGGATGGAAATTCTATTCCGCAAACACGAAATGGTTTTTGTGATGCCTGGCGCTTTCGTTCAGAGCGTACTGAGGATAAAAAAGATAAACTACTTATTCATTATTGCAACGGTATCTTTCACGTCAGAGAAACACCTGTTCGTGAGTTTCCTATTATCCGAGGTATTTGGTTTGAAAAAAACTGGCCTGGTTTTCTTAATGGGACAATTTACCAGCCACAGGATGAATGATATTGCAAAGGTTAATCACTATGCGAAATATAATTAGATCTATTAATGCTCTGCTTGCAGCATTGAACATTACCATTTTGGCGATCATCGTGGCATGTGTGACGTGGCAGGTGGCTGCACGATTTATATTTACTAGTCCCAGTATTTTTACAGATGAACTCAGCCGTTTGCTCTTTATTTGTCTTGGACTTTTTGGTGGGGCATACACCGCAGGGCAAAACCGGCATCTGGCGATTGACCTGCTACCTATGATGCTGAAAGGAAAAGCCCGACGTCATTTATTTTTGTGTATTCAGATTATCGTTATTATCTTCGCAACCATCATTATGGTATATGGTGGTGGGCTATTAACGATGGATACATTCGATTCAGGTCAGACCTCGCCCGCTTTAGGCTGGCAAATGGGATATATCTATATGAGCATCCCGATTAGTGGTGTACTTATTATTATATACACCATAGATATGGTTTTAACCGAACTTAAACAACCACTCTAAAGATAACAAACAACAACCAACCATAGTAGGAATGGAGAAATTATGGATTACTGGTTACCGATTATTGTGTTATTTGGTGCCTTCTTTTTTATGTTGGCATTAGGTGTACCTATTGTTTATGCCATTGGTTTATCGACACTGGCATCAATTTCCACACAACTCGATTTCAACTCAGCATTGAGTGTGGTTTCCCAAAAGTTAGCCTCCGGGTTAGATAGTTTTACGTTGTTGGCAATCCCATTTTTTATCTTGTCTGGCAACATTATGAACCATGGAGGAATAGCGCGACGATTAATCAACTTTGCCCGTATTCTCGGCGGTCGTCTGCCAGGCTCACTTGCCCACTGTAATATTCTCGCCAATATGCTGTTCGGGGCAATTTCTGGTTCAGCCGTGGCTTCGGCGGCTGCGATGGGCGGCGTCATGCATCCGCAACAGGTTAAAGAGGGTTACGACCCGGCATTCAGTACTGCGGTTAACGTTGCCTCTGCCCCGACGGGTTTGCTTATTCCACCAAGTAATACGTTAATCGTCTATTCACTGGTCAGTGGTGGTACTTCTATTGCCGCACTGTTCCTGGCGGGTTATGTTCCGGGAATTTTGCTGGGTCTGGCACTGATGGTAATAGCCGGTATTATCGCGGTACGTCGCGGTTATCCAAAGCCAGAACGCCCGACTTTACGCCAGGCTGGCGTTGCGATATGGATGGCTATCCCCAGTATTTTCCTGATTATTTTAATTATGGGGGGTGTATTAAGTGGTATTTTTACCCCGACAGAGGCCTCCGCAATTGCAGTAATTTATACCCTTTTCCTTGCACTGGTTCTTTATCGTGAAATCTCAGTTAAAGATTTACCTAAAATATTTCTGGAATCCGTTATTACCACTGCAATTGTCTTGTTATTAATTGGTTCTTCGATGGGTATGTCATGGGCAATGTCAAACGCTGACGTTCCCTTCCTGATTCTCGATTTGCTTAACACTATTTCTGACAACCCAATAATAATCCTGCTTATTATCAATATTATCCTGTTGATTATCGGCACTTTTATGGATATGACACCGGCGGTACTGATTTTTACGCCGATATTTTTACCGGTTGTCACCGAACTGGGCATGGACCCGATTCACTTTGGTATTGTCATGGTACTGAACATGTGTATCGGTATTTGTACTCCGCCTGTAGGCAGTGTGTTATTTGTCGGTTGTAGTGTATCTAAATTACCGATTAATAAAATTATCAAACCTATGCTGCCATTCTATGCCGTGATGGTATTGGTGCTGGCAATGGTGACCTATATTCCGCAAATCAGTATGGCATTGCCAAGAGCACTGGGCTACTGATGCGCATTCACTGGCGGCACCTGCCGCCATATTTATTAGAAAAGGAACATCTATGAAAATAAAAGTATCCGCTGGCATTATCGGTGCTGTTCTTATGTTATCCGCAAGCCAGTCCTGGGCAGTGACATTAAAACTGAGTCATAATCAGGATAAGTCTCATCCTGTTCATAAAGCGATGGAGTTCTTTGCGAAAAAGAGCAAAGAGTACTCTAACGGTGATATTACTATTCGTATTTATCCAAATGGAACATTGGGTACTCAACGAGAAACAATGGAGCTGATTCGTTCTGGCGCTATTCCCCTGGTAAAAACCAATGCGGCAGAAATGGAAGCATTTGAAAATTCCTATAAATTATTTAGCCTGCCTTATTTGTTCCGCGATCGTGATCATTATTATCAGGTCATGCAGGGCGATATCGGGAGAAAAATCCTCGACTCAACGAAAAGCAAAGGTTATTTCGGGCTGACTTTTTATGATGGAGGCGCCCGCAGTTTCTATGGCAATAAACCAGTACTGAAACCAGACGATCTGAAAGGCATGAAAGTCCGTGTCCAGCCAAGCCCTGGCGCAGTTGAAATGATCAAAGTCATGGGCGGTAACCCGACGCCACTGGATTACGGCGAGTTGTATACAGCCTTACAGCAGGGTGTGGTCGATATGGCAGAAAACAGCGTGATGGCGCTGACTACCATGCGTCACGGTGAAGTGGCAAAATCCTTCAGCCTTGACGAACACACTATGGTTCCCGATGTGGTTCTGATGAGCAATGCTGCGTTTGATAAACTTAGCCAGGAAAATCAGGCAGTTATATTAAAAGCAGCTAAAGAATCAATGAGCTACATGAAAGACTTGTGGAGCGAGGAAGAGAAACAAGAATTTGCAAAACTGGATAAAATGGGCGTGAAAGTCTACCAGGTAGATAAAGCTCCGTTTATCGAGAAAGTACAGCCAATGTACGCAAACTTCGCTAAGGACAACCCAGCCACAACCCAGCCCTTGCCCCAATGCTGGCTGATATTCAGGCAGCTAAGTAATTATCTTCGTAGGGCTGCTTATTGTGGCCCTTATCGATATCTGCAAGTGCTCGCTACAAAAGCAAAACGCCGACCAATGGTCGGCGTTTTTACGTCTCGTTGAATAACGAATTATTCAGCTACTACGTTTACGATCACTTTCGCGAATACTTCGCTGTGAACCTGGAAGCTCACTTCGTGTTCGCCAGTGGTACGCAGAACGCCGTTCGGCAGACGAACTTCGCTCTTAGCCACTTCAACGCCAGCTGCAGTTACAGCGTCAGCGATGTCGCGAGTACCGATGGAACCGAACAGTTTACCTTCGTCGCCAGCTTTAGACGCGATGGTAACAGTTTCCAGTGCATTGATTTTCTCAGCGCGAGCATTAGCAGCTGCCAGAACTTCAGCCAGTTTAGCTTCCAGTTCAGCGCGACGTGCTTCGAAGAATTCAATGTTTTTCTTGGTAGCTGGAACAGCTTTACCCTGCGGTACCAGGAAGTTACGAGCATAGCCCGCTTTAACGTTTACCTGATCACCCAGGCTACCCAGGTTTGCTACTTTATCAAGCAGAATAACTTGCATTACCTTATCCTCTCAAAGTCGTATTAATGGACCGTGACCGATTACTGATGGCGATCAGTGTACGGCAGCAGGGACAGGTAGCGAGCGCGTTTGATAGCGCGAGCCAGCTGACGCTGGTATTTTGCACGGGTACCGGTGATACGGCTTGGGACAATCTTACCGCTTTCGGTGATGTAGTTTTTCAGCGTAGCGATATCTTTATAGTCGATCTCTTGAACGCCTTCCGCGGTGAAACGGCAGAACTTGCGACGACGGAAATAACGTGCCATATGGCTAGTCTCCAGAATCTATCAATTCAATCTGCTCGGCATGCAAAACCATTTTGCTCAGTCCGTTCTTTGCCTTGTGGCATGAAATGAACCCCTGAACGGTTATGCGACTGCCGACCGTTATACTGTGAGTAATGGCCTGGTTTTCGTGTCCGCTAACAATAACGGGCATTTGACACCATGCCTGCCGGTGAAAACCGGCTTCCTCCTGCACAGAACGATGCTCAAGCACGAACTGGCAGTGAGGAATTCCTGATGGACTGACCTTTCGAAGGGGAGTCCTGCACACGGTGCCGGACAACACCAGACGGTTGGTCATCAGAAATTACTCTTCAGAATCCCCAGCATCTGCATCATCTGCGGTTTCGTTTGCGAAATCATCGCGACGCTCGCGGCGCTCGTCTTTCGCTTTAACCATCGGAGATGCTTCGGTAACAGCGTGCTTGGTACGCATAACCATGCTGCGAATAACGGCATCGTTGAAGCGGAAGGTAGTTTCCAGCTCATCGATCACTTCCTGCGGAGCTTCAACGTTCATCAGAACGTAGTGTGCTTTGTGCAGTTTGTTGATCGGGTAAGCCAGCTGACGGCGGCCCCAGTCTTCCAGACGGTGGATCTTGCCTTCTGCACCAGTGATGGCAGCAGTGTAGCGCTCGATCATGCCCGGAACCTGTTCGCTCTGGTCAGGATGGACCATAAAAACGATTTCGTAATGACGCATCGAATTGCTCCTTACGGATTATTCAGCCTCCTGTCTGGGTCAGCCGAATCCCGGGGAGGCAAGGAACGTGTTAAAGGTCGGCTGAAAAATGACGCGTTATAGTACTGACATACCTTGCTAAACTCAAGGGCAGAGCAGAAATAAATCTCCCCTTTCGCAAATAACCACTAAGCCGCTGATTTGAAGTTCATCACACTTCATCATGCTGTTTTTTTGAACAACTGCATCAGAAATGGTCGCCATCAACTTTTTCATCCGTGATTAAAATTAAATCAGACCATCACCACATGAGGAGAGCACACAAAAACAGCCGTCGAGGAGGTATCTATGTTCAGCCGTGTTTTAGCCCTTCTGGCTGTGCTTTTGCTAAGTGCAAATACATGGGCAGCCATTGAAATTAATAACCACCAGGCCAGAAATATGGACGATGTGCAAAGCTTAGGCGTGATTTATATCAATCATAATTTCGCCACTGAAAGCGAAGCGCGTCAGGCATTAAATGAAGAGACAGATGCGCAGGGCGCAACGTACTACCACGTGATTCTGATGCGGGAACCGGGGAGTAACGGCAATATGCACGCCAGCGCGGATATTTATCGCTAGCACCAGGTATAACCAAAGAAACATTGCCATAGTTTGCTTTGCCCCCTTCTCAGGGGGCTTTTTTTGAAAAACGGCTGCGGAATTAGACCAGTTATCTCCCGAGGAAGGAAATTTCCGCAGCGCGTGTTCTACTTCTGCCCGTAATAAGCGTTAGGACCGTGTTTACGCATGAAGTGTTTATTCATCAGGAAGCTGTCGATGTGATTGAGTTGTGGATTAATACTGCGCGCAATCCACGCCATTTTCGCCACTTCTTCCATCACTACCGCGTTATGCACCGCGTCGTGGGCATCTTTCCCCCAGGCGAACGGTCCGTGCTGATACACCACAATTCCCGGCGTATGCAGCGGCTCGGCGTTGCCCAGCGTTTCGATAATCACTTTGCCAGTGTTCAGTTCGTACTCACCCTGCACCTCTTCTTCGCTTAATCCGCGCGTGCACGGGATATCACCAAAGAAGTAGTCAGCGTGCGTGGTGCCTAACGCCGGGATCGCCAGCCCCGCCTGCGCCCATGCGGTGGCATGAGTGGAGTGGGTATGGACAATGCCGCCAAGCGACGGGTAACGACGGTAGAGTTCGAGATGCGTCGCGGTGTCGGAAGATGGGCGATACTCCCCTTCCACCACCTTGCCGCTCATATCAACCACCACCATATCGGCCGCTTTCATGGTTTCGTAGGCAACGCCGCTGGGCTTGATCACCACCAGCCCGCGTTCGCGGTCGATAGCGCTGACGTTGCCCCAGGTAAAGGTCACCAGCCCGTAGCGCGGCAGCTCCATGTTGGCTTCAAATACCTGCTGTTTTAGCTTTTGCATTATGCCGCCTCCACCATGCCCGCTTTCGCCATGCGCGCTTTCACCCAATCACGCGCTTTCGCCACTTCTGCCGCCGGGTCTTCCGCCGTTTCGCTCCACATCTCAATCAGGTACGGCCCGCAATAGCCACTCTGTTTGAGCGTTTCGAAACAACGTTCGAAATCCACCACGCCTTCGCCAAACGGCACGTTTTTGAAGACGCCCGGTTTGGTGTCTTTCACATGTACCGCGACGATATGCCCGATTCCGGCCTGCAACTCCATCTGCACGTCGTTGTCCCACGCCGAGAGGTTGCCGATATCCGGGTAGAGCTGGAACCACGGGTTGTTGAGATAGTGCGCGTAGCCCAGCGCCTTGCTGATGGAGTTCATCAATGGGTAATCCATGATCTCCATCGCCAGCGTCACCTGCGCGCGGCTTGCCATCTCAACGCTCTCTTTCAGGCCGTCACGGAAACGACGACGCGTTTCGTTATTGGCTTCCTGATAGTAAACGTCATAGCCCGCCAGTTGGATCACGCGAATACCGACATCCTGGGCGAACTGGATAGCTTTACGCATAATCTCCAGCCCCTGCGCCCGCACCGCGTCATCTTCACTGCCCAGCGGGAAACGACGATGAGCAGAAAGGCACATGGACGGCACGCGCACGCCGGTTTCAACAATCGCGTTCACCAGCGCCAGACGCTGCTCGCGGCTCCAGTCGAGGCGCGACAGGCGCTCGTCCGTTTCATCTACCGACATCTCGACAAAATCGAAGCCCAACGTTTTTGCCAGTTGCAGGCGTTCCAGCCAGCACTCCCCGGCGGGGAGCGCTTTTTCATAGATGCCAAGCGGGATTTGTTTGGACAACATATCCGCTCCTTAGCCCCACAGTTCGGCGATGGAACGTTTGAACTGACGTGCAGCTTCAACCGGAGAAGCGGCATCACGGATGCTGCGACCAGCGATAAACACATGAATCGGAATACCTTTGAACAGCGGCAGATCTTCCAGCGCCAGGCCACCGGTGACGGTGACTTTGAAGCCCATATCGGAAAGACGTTTGATCGCGGTAATGTCCGCTTCGCCCCACGCTACGCCTGCGGCCTGCGCGTCACGGCTGCGGTGATAAACCACCTGCTGAATGCCTGCGTCACGCCACTGCTGCGCCTGTTCCCAGGTCCAGTAGCCGGTCAGTTCGATCTGCACGTCGCCGTTAAACTCTTTTGCTACGTCCAGCGCGCCTTTGGCGGTGTTGATATCCGCACAGCAAATTACCGTCACCCAGTCAGCGTTGGCTTCGAAGCACATACGAGAGAGGATTTTGCCCGCATCGGCAATTTTGGCGTCTGCCAGTACGATTTTGTGCGGGTAAAGCGCTTTCAGATCGCGAACCGCACGCACGCCTTCGCCCACGCACAGAATGGTACCCACTTCGATAATGTCGACTTCTTCGGCAATCAGGCGAGTGGTTTCGTAGGCGCTATCCATAGTCTGGTTGTCCAGCGCGACTTGTAACATCGGTAATGACATCTTCAATTCCTTCTTAAGCTGCCGCGTTGGTGCGGTCAATGAGATCCAGTACTTCCTGCTCGGTACGGCAGGCACGTAAACGGTCGAAATTTTCTTCATCTTCAAACAGGTTGACGATCTGCATGATGCCCACTTCCTGGTGCGTGTTGGCATCGACCGCCGCCATGGTGATGAGGATATCCACCGGGTCGTTATCTTCGTGGTTGAACTCCAGAGGCTTTTTCAGCGTCACCAGCGCAAAACCGGTTTTCTTAACGCCCTCTTCCGGGCGACCGTGCGGCATTGCCAGGCCTGGTGCGAGCACAAAGTACGGACCGTGCTGTTCAACCGCATCCAGAATCGCCTGGTAGTAACGCGGCTCGACAACATCCGCCGCCACCAGCAGGTCAACGCCGATTTTTACTGCGTCCTGCCATGTCTCAGCTTCAGCCTGCAGGCGGATGGATTTATTCTCCGCCAGCGAATCACGTAATTTCATGGCGCGTCCTTACTTCACATCCTGCGGGAAATGCTCTTTGATCACTTCCAGCAGTTTCGGGCCAAAGTCGGCAGGAGAGAGCATGTTGCGCACACCAACCACGTATTTGTTGCCGGTCACGGTGATTTCGCCCGCAATGTGCGTAGAAGCGATGATGATATCCGCGCCGCTCAACTCGCTTTTGTATTCGCCAACCGCGCAGCTGTTTACCGTGTGGTCAATGTTTGATTGGGTTAAAAACTGGTCCACTTTCATCTTCATGATCATGGAACTGCCTTGTCCGTTGCCACACACAGCCAGAATACGTACGGTCATAATCAAAACTCCTTATTAAGCAGACTGTTCTGCCAGTTGTTTTTCTGCATCTTCTTCTGCGCGCAGTGCGCGGCCAGCGAAGAACATATAAGCCAGTGCAATTACAATGATGACGGCCATAAAGGCGATACCGATGGAGAAGAAGCCCTGCATCATCGGCGGTGCCAGAATCGACCAGTCCGCCATACCCATCCAGGCACTCATACCGGTAAGTTTCACCGCCCAGACGCAACCAAAGATTTCGATCATCCCCATCACCAGACAAATCTTCAGCGCCGCACGCCAGCCGCCGAAGTGGTTAGCGAACACGCCGATGGTGGCGTTGGAGAAGAACATCGGGATAAAGCCAGGAATAATCAGGATCGAGGAACCGCAGGCGACCAGGATGCCAACCGCAATCAGCTGACCGATAGTGCCCCACATAAAGCCCCAGACCACGGCGTTCGGCGCGAAGCTATAAATAGCCGCACAGTCAATCGCCAGAACCGCACCTGGGATCAGGCGCTGGGAAATGCCGTTAAATGCTTCAGAGAGTTCCGCCACAAACATGCGCACGCCCTGAGTGATGATGAAGATCGCCACCGCAAAGGAGAAACCAGTTTGCAGGATGTACACCGTCCAGTTCACTTTGCCTGCCATCGCCTGCACGGTGTCGATACCGAAGGAGAGCAGAATGGCACCAAAGAAGATGGTCATGACAATCGCCGTGGAGACGATGTTGTCGTGGAAAATATTCAGCCAGCCTGGCAGTTTGAGGTCTTCAACGCTTTCCTCTTTTTTGCCGAGGAACGGCGCAACTTTATAGGCAATCCATGATGCAAACTGCTGCTGGTGACCGATGGAGAAACCGCAGCCGTCCGTCACTTCCTGAGTCGGCTTGTACATCATGTTGGAGGTAATGCCCCAGTAGAGCGAAACCAGAATCGCCGTGCAGATAATGGTTGTCCACATGGAGTAGCCGAAAATAAACAACGTAACGGCAATCAGCCCCGCCTGCTGGAACATGATATGACCAGTCAGCATGATGGTACGAATACCGGTAATGCGACGCAGCAGCACGTAACAGATGTTCAGCGCCAGCGCTAACAACACCGCGTAACCTACCCAGCTATAGGCATCGCCCATGCGGTCGATGGTTGCCATCATCGACGCGTAAGTATCGGAAATTGCGCCGTTAATGCCGTAGACTTCGGACATTTTCGCCACCACCGGTTTGAAGGTGCTGGTGAGGATGCCGGACCCTGCCTGCAACAACATGAAACCAATTATAGTTTTAATCGTGCCTTTAATAATAACGCTGACACTTTTGCGCAGTAGGATGTAGCCCAGACAGGTCACAATACCCAGCAACAACGGGGCATTGGTCATGACCTGGTTAAAAAACACGGTAAAGATGTTGTAGAGGATCTCCATAACGATCTCCTGAAGAAGAGGTAACCGGGTATTCCGCACACCCGGAATGTTGTGCACTCACTCTAATTTTCAAAAGTAATCACAACAAGATTATTTATGATTAAATGTGACGCGACCCGCAAATAATTCCACACGGATAGAGTGGGATTCACATAACGAAACAATTATTTATTTAAATTCATTTAGTTAATTTAACTACACATTCCATTAAATCTTTCCACACTCAAAATCAACAACAACTTCCCTGGCAAAAAGTCAAAAAATGGTCATTGCCTTCCTGAAAAAATAGTGTCAGGATTAATCAAAACCAATCACATATTGATTCGAATTGAACTATCATGAAGGTAAATGGCGATGAGTAAAGTGAAAAGTATCACCCGTGAATCCTGGATCCTGAGCACTTTCCCGGAGTGGGGTAGCTGGTTGAATGAAGAAATTGAACAAGAACAGGTCGCTCCTGGCACATTTGCGATGTGGTGGCTTGGCTGCACCGGGATCTGGTTAAAATCGGAAGGTGGCACCAACGTTTGCGTTGATTTCTGGTGCGGCACTGGCAAACAAAGTCACGGTAACCCGTTAATGAAACAGGGTCACCAAATGCAGCGCATGGCTGGCGTGAAAAAACTGCAGCCAAACCTGCGCACCACCCCGTTTGTTCTTGATCCGTTTGCGATTCGCCAGGTCGACGCGGTACTGGCGACTCACGATCACAACGATCATATCGACGTCAACGTCGCTGCTGCTGTGATGCAGAACTGTGCTGATGACGTACCGTTCATTGGACCGAAAACCTGTGTGGATTTGTGGATTGGCTGGGGCGTACCGAAAGAGCGTTGCATCGTGGTCAAACCGGGCGATGTTGTAAAAGTGAAAGACATTGAAATTCATGCGCTTGACGCTTTCGACCGTACTGCACTGATCACCCTGCCTGCCGATCAAAAAGCGGCTGGCGTACTGCCGGACGGCATGGACGATCGCGCGGTGAACTATCTGTTCAAAACGCCTGGCGGCTCCCTGTATCACAGCGGCGACTCCCACTACTCTAACTATTATGCGAAGCACGGTAACGAACATCAGATCGACGTGGCTTTAGGTTCATACGGCGAAAACCCGCGCGGTATCACCGACAAAATGACCAGCGCCGATATGCTGCGTATGGGTGAAGCCCTGAATGCGAAAGTGGTTATCCCGTTCCACCACGATATCTGGTCAAACTTCCAGGCCGATCCGCAAGAGATCCGCGTGCTGTGGGAGATGAAAAAAGATCGCCTGAAGTATGGCTTCAAGCCGTTTATCTGGCAGGTTGGCGGCAAATTTACCTGGCCGTTGGATAAAGACAACTTCGAGTACCACTATCCGCGTGGTTTCGATGATTGCTTCACTATTGAACCGGATCTGCCGTTCAAGTCATTCCTGTAATCTGTCGTTTATACCGGATAGCGTGGAGTAGTTCGCGCTATCCGGCGTAGTATTTCCTGGCTATTTCAAATATCATCTAAAAAAATCAAATTTTATCGGAATAGCTCATGACTGAAGCACAAAGACATCAAATCCTCCTGGAAATGCTCGCACAATTGGGCTTTGTGACCGTTGAGAAAGTCGTTGAGCGTCTGGGAATTTCGCCTGCCACTGCGCGACGCGATATCAATAAACTTGACGAAAGCGGCAAACTGAAAAAAGTGCGCAATGGCGCAGAAGCTATTACCCAACAGCGCCCGCGCTGGACGCCGATGAATCTGCATCAGGCGCAGAATCACGATGAAAAAGTACGTATCGCTAAAGCGGCCTCGCAGCTGGTTAATCCGGGCGAAAGCGTAGTCATCAACTGCGGCTCCACCGCGTTTCTGCTTGGGCGGGAAATGTGTGGCAAGCCAGTGCAAATCATCACTAATTATCTACCGCTGGCAAATTACCTGATCGATCAAGAACATGACAGCGTGATCATTATGGGCGGACAGTACAACAAAAGTCAGTCCATCACTTTAAGCCCGCAGGGCAGCGAAAACAGTCTCTATGCCGGGCACTGGATGTTTACCAGCGGCAAAGGACTGACAGCAGAAGGGTTGTATAAAACCGATATGCTGACGGCAATGGCAGAGCAGAAGATGCTGAGCGTGGTAGGGAAACTGGTGGTACTGGTTGATAGCAGTAAGATTGGCGAACGCGCGGGAATGCTTTTTAGCCGTGCCGATCAAATTGATATGCTGATCACCGGCAAAAATGCTAACCCGGAAATCCTGCAACAACTGGAAGCGCAAGGGGTCAGCATTCTGCGTGTTTAAAGATGCTGGCGGAAAAATGTCACTGCAGCATCTAACGCCTCAGGCGTAATGCGGTGACGCACGCCTGGCTGCCATGAACAGGTTAGCAGTTTATCCCGTCCCGTCTCGCTTAAGGCCTGCTGCAAACGTAGTGATTCATCGGCAGGCACAACGTCATCGTCGAGGCCATGCCACAGCAGTAGAGGTCTGTCACCAAGTTGTTCCAGGTGGTTTGTCGCTTCCCACTCTGCCAGCGGCGCGACAATGTTATTGAATTCATTCTGTTGTGCTGCCGTTTCAGGTATCAGCGGTGGAAACAGTGAACGGGCGAGCGATGTAAAATAGCCCGATCCCATCATGCTGGCGGTACATCTCACCGTGGGGTGGCGAGCGGTAATCCCCAGTGCCGTCATCGCGCCCATCGACGCACCACCGACTGCCAGACGGTCATCAAGCAGCCACTTTTCTTCGGCTATTGCCGCACGTAAAGTAGTGAATTCCTGCATACTTTGTAGCAAGATTTGCCAGAATTGATTTAACCGCCGCGCTGCGTCGCCACTAAAACGACTACCGTGATCGGGCGCATCCGGCATGATCACCCGCAAACCAGCCTGCGCCAGCGCAACGGCAAAATAGCTATACACCAGACTGGACGAAGTAAAGCCGTGATAAAAAATCGCGCACGGTAACGGGGTATCTTTTTGTCCGACAGGATAAGCATGAAGAACGGGAATATCTGCCAGCTCGCGTGATTCTATTTCAATCATCTGTCTCTCCTTTTTGTCTGGTATGACATGAAGAAATCCTTAGCACAAGTTTCTGCTGGCGGTATTAGTTCATAATGTTGAGATGTGGGTTACGCTTTCGTCACGTTTTCATTCGAAAATCGCGTACCAGGTAACAATTCGGGAACATTCCCCCAAAGTTAAATTAATAAGGCACTACACTATGGTTAGCAGGAAACGTAATAGCGTTATTTACCGGTTTGCCAGTTTATTATTGGTGTTGATGTTAAGTGCCTGTAGCGCACTGCAAGGTACGCCACAGCCAGCACCGCCAGTAACGGACCATCCGCAAGAGATTCGCCGCGACCAGACGCAAGGGTTACAGCGAATAGGTAGCGTAAGCACGATGGTTCGGGGTTCTCCGGATGACGCATTAGCAGAAATCAAAGCGAAAGCTGTCGCTGCAAAAGCTGATTATTACGTTGTCGTCATGGTGGACGAAACCATCGTGACAGGACAGTGGTATTCACAAGCCATTTTGTACCGTAAATAAATCAGACAACTTACATAGTCAGCTTTACATTGCTTTGCGTCCCTATGCGTTTACCTGTGCACAATAAATTACCGGCTGGAAGCCTGGGCGTTTATTACCGCGATGGAATGCCCTGCAACATGTGGGGAAACGAAAAATGGAGCTGACGATGAAACAATTACTTGCCTCACCCTCGCTGCAATTAGTGACTTATCCTGCGAGCGCCACGGCACAGTCTGCAGAATTCGCCAGTGCTGACTGCGTGACGGGCCTGAATGAAATAGGTCAGATCTCAGTTAGCAATATTTCAGGGGATCCGCAGGACGTGGAACGTATCGTGGCGTTAAAGGCCGATGAACAAGGTGCGTCATGGTACCGCATTATTACCATGTACGAAGACCAGCAGCCTGATAACTGGCGCGTACAGGCGATACTGTATGCATGAGTGTCATCTACAGCAAATGAACAATGCCGGATGCGGCGCGAGCGCCTTGTCCGGCCTACAATTTTCACATATTTCATTTAGTTAATCGAAACCAGCGTCGCATCAGTCGTATACGCTTACACACACACTCCCCCCGTCGCCCGCAGCAATAAATCATTCTGGATCTGCTCTGACAACCGTACGCCGCCGCGCGTATCTAACATCACCTGACACCACGCCTGCGCCATTGGCGGAGAAGCATATTTCAACATTTGCGCACCGCAGCCCAGCAGGAATAGCTGATGAGTAATCTCTCGCCCCAGTTCTTCAGCTGGCTTACGCAGCTGCTGCTGTAAACGACGAACCGCGCGATCAAAATAGCGATCCTGCCCTTTCACTTCCACAAATGCTTCCGACAATAAGTCGTATACGCCCGCTTGCTTATTGAGAACGCGCAACACATCCAGGCACATAATATTGCCGGAACCTTCCCAAATACTGTTTACCGGCATCTCCCGGTAAAGCCGCGGCAGCTCGCTCTCCTCGCAATAACCAATGCCGCCCAGCACCTCCATCGCTTCGGCCACAAACGGCATACCTCTTTTGCAGATCACAAATTTTGCCGCAGGCGTAAATAAACGCGCCCACAGGGCTTCTTTGGCATCGGCACGCCGGTCCCACGCTCGCGCAAGACGAAACAGCAACGCCGTTTGCCCTTCAAGCTGAAGTGCCATGCGACTTAAGACATGACGCATAAGGGGCTGTTGGATCAATGGATTACCAAAAACATGGCGTTGATGTGCATGATAAATCGCCAGCGAAAATGCACGGCGCATCATGGCATGGCTACCCAGGGCGCAATCAAAACGCGTCATCCCACCCATTTTCAGGATCAGACGAATTCCTTCCCCTTCCTGCCCCAACAACCAACCAATGGCATCCTGAAACTCCACTTCGCAACTGGCGTTAGAGCGATTACCCAGCTTATCTTTCAGCCGCTCGAGGCGAATCGCGTTGCGTTGCCCGTCAGGCAAAAAGCGCGGCACAAAAAAGCAGGACAGACCACCCGCGGTCTGCGCCAGCACCAGATGCGCATCGCTTTGCGGAACCGAGAAAAACCATTTATGCCCCACCAGCCGATAAGAGCCATCTTCCAGACGCTCTGCACGGGTGGTGTTGCTCATAACATCGGAACCGCCCTGCTTTTCCGTCATTCCCATGCCAATCAACAAACCGCGTTTTTGCCCACCTGGCAATAAGTGAGAATCGTAGCGATCGCTCAATAGCGGCGTGGTCCAGTCCTGAAACGGCGCGGGTAACATCTGTAACAACAATGGCGTGGCGGCAAAGGTCATGGTTATCGGACATAACGACCCTGCCTCAACCTGCGCATGTAACATAAAACGCGCCGCGCGCGCCACAAATGCGCCGGAGCGAGCGTCTTCTTCCCAGGCAAGATTGTGCACCCGATTGGTACATAGCGCCTGCATCAGCAGGTGCCAGGCGGGGTGAAAACGCACATCGTCCAGACGGCGTCCTTGCGCATCGTAGCGCAATAATTCAGGCGGATTCACATTCGCCAGCCGCCCCAGTTCAAGGGATTCAGCCGTTCCTAACTGCTGACCAATACTGGCTAGAAAATCGCTATCCCAGCCAGCACCTTCACGCGTTACCGCTTCGCAGAGCGCGCCATCAGACAGGTATAAGTTGCTGTTATTTAATGGTATAGGTTGATTAAAAACGGTGTGAGTTTGCCAGTGCACTGTGTCTCCCTCCATCAATGGCAGTCACCATTAGTATGGTCACTGCCATGGATTCATGACAGAAAGAGATTGCTAAAACATTCTTATCCAGCAATGTAATGCGGAACGAAACGTGAGGTGTCTTTGGTGATCAGTGTGTTATCTTCACGGATCCCCATTCCGCACGCTTCATCATCGACAATCCAGCTACCGATGAGTGTGTAGCTATCGCCAAACCGCGGCAGAGGTTGAAACGCCTGGTAGATCATCGGTTCATCGGCGTAATCACCATCAGCGTGGTCAACGACGTTATTCTGGCCGTCGAAAATGGTGACATTTCCGCCTTCGCGCGAGTAGAGCGGTTTACGCACATAGCTTTCGCCAGCGGCAATCTGCGATTTTTCACCCTCAAACCAGGATGCAAGAAGGTTAGGATGACCAGGGAAGAAGCGCCAAAGCAGCGGCATTAGCCCTTTATTACTCAAGATACTTTTCCATAACGGCTCCACCCATTGCTCGCGACGCTTGCGCAGCAGCGGACCGTTATCGTCACGCATCATCCACTCCAGCGGATACAGCTTAAATGCACGCTGGATGACATTATCATCAAGATCGGTCAGTACGCCGCCGACGCCCAAACCGAGATCTTCAATGTAGATAAACCGCGACTCCTGCCCTGCCTGCTGGGCGCAGTCCTGCAAGTACAGCACGGTACTCCTGTCTTCATCGGTGTCCTGACAGCAGCAAAAATAAAACGGTTCCCGACTGTAAAGCTCGCTAAAGCGTGAAATCAGGCGTTCCTGAATAGCATTGTACTGATCGGCATCACGCGGAATAATGCCGCTGCGCCGGGCATCCTCCAGCCACAGCCACTGGAAATAAGCCGACTCGTACAATGAAGTTGGCGTATCGGCGTTGTACTCCAGCAGCTTCACCGGCGCATTGCCACACCAGGCAAAATCCATCCGTCCATACAGCGAAGGATCGCGGGCGCGCCAGCTTTCAGCGATCACATCCCAGTACAACGGCGGGATCGCCAGTTGCGTCAGGATCTCTTCATCTTTTACCGCGCGATCCACCACCTCAAGGCACATCTGATGCAGTTCCGCAGTCGGTTTTTCGATCTGCTCTTCAATCTGGCGCAGAGTAAAACGGTAAGCCCGACTCTCATCCCAATAGATTTCATTGTCGATGATATGAAAGTCGAAACCGTTGTCAGCGGCGATCTGGTCCAGATCCCGTCGCACAGGAACGTTGTGTCTCAGCATGATTAGCCTCCCCAATGCCCACGGGCGCTGGAAGAACGACCATAGCCGCCGCGAGAAACGGTAGACGCTTTTTTGGTGGTAAAGCCGCCCGAAGAGTAAGACTCTTTTTTGCCAGAACCGGAGCGCCAAGAGTAATCACCAGAAGTGCTGCGCCAGACTGGGCGCGAAGCAAAAGAGGAACCGCCGCTGTTATAAACAAACGGCTCATCGCGATCTTTACGAATAACCCGGCTTAACAAAAATCCAGAAACGACCGGGATCCAACTCTGTTCAACATTGTCGTAGTAGCAATTTTCGTACTTAGACTGACAGTTCTGCTGAGTCATATTCTTCGGAACATCGGCATAAAATGCCGTTTTGGCGTTGTTCCAGCCACGCGCGCAAATGTCGGCATTATTACCGTCATCAATACAATCCTGCACTGTCGCGTAAAACGTTCCGTCGCCGTCGTTATCGACATCGCTACTATCGCTACAACCTTTCAATACGAAAAAAGCGGCACCGCCCATTAGCGCCAACGTTAAGTATTTTTGTGCGTAGCGATTGCGACGCGGTTCAAAAGGATTATTCGGTCTACCAATGCGACTAATCGCTCCGTGACCAATTTTACTGTTATTTCTTGATTTGCGTTTTCTGGCCATGATCGTCCATTACCATGTCATACAAGCTGCGTTAAAAATACCGCCAGCCAGCGCGGCGGTTCCCATAAACATTCCTGCTGCGGTATTGTGATTAATAATTTTTTCGCTTAATGCGGGCATATAAAGTCTGACACCAGCAAAAACGAGTAACTGAATCACCAGTGCAATCCCGCCCCAGGCGAAATAGTCTGGAATACTCACCGCATTGATTGCCGCACTGGATAAGGGGATAACGTAACCCAACAATGTACCGCTGAACGCCAGTGACGCCGCGGTATTATTGTTTTTGATTAACTGCCATTCGTTGTGCGGTGTAATTTTAGAATAGATAAACAGAAAAATAATCACCATAGCCACGCCAATAAAAAAATAGGCGCTAAAGGCAAGAAGTGAATCCAGTATATGCATTGTAAACGTCCTTGTAATTAACCAATAATATGAAGTGATGTCAGCGGGATATCGACACCCAACGCGCGCGAAAATAACCACTCTGGCTCGCCGAGATCGTTAAAAGATTCCTCACCATTTAGCAGCAAATATTCGTAAGTATCTTCGGTTACTTGCCGTTGGTAGCCCATGGTAAAATTATGGACCTCCCATTTGGCATGGTTTTGATTTTCTACTTTTTCCAGCATGTAGACGGGTTCGATATTTCCCGGTTCTTCGCTGTTAAAAAATCGCTGCCAGCGTTTTTCCTGCCAGTTTAAGGTCATTGCTCCCATCGCTTTGGCGTTGATCGCCTCGCGCCAGTGACTCTCTTTACTGATACCGTAGCTCTCTTCATAGACAAAGAGCTTGATATCATCAATGTCATCAATATCTTCGCCGCCGGTGGTATTGATTTGCAGAAACTCATCGCCTGAAGTGTAGTAGCGGAAAATCTGACTACCGCCGCCCAGATCGATGTGGCTGACGGCGGCTACCGTAAATTCCTCACCCGGCAGCGCAATCAGCAATTCATCTTCCAGCAAACGAAACGCTAACGTGTCGAGCGTAAAGCCACTATTGAGATGAAGTCCCAGCGGACCACGAGCGATAGCTGGCTTATTATCCTTGCCAAACAGACGCTGGAAAAAACCAGACATATTTTATCCTTAAAATAGTTGCCAGCCTTTTAGCGAGGCTGGCAAAAAAATTACTCGCCCTGTTGGCGTTGCAGTCTTGCTAATACATCCTGGGCGCTACTTTTATTGCTACCGCCAATTCCGGCTTCCGCCAGCTTTTCGTCAAGGTCGCGACCGTCTGCGACTTTCTCCAACTGTGCGGCAGCATCCAGGCGAGCCTGACGTTCGGCCTGACGCGTTTGCAGGCGTTTTAAGGATTCTGCCGCTGTCGAAACGCTGGAAGATGCGCCAACGGTAGAGGTTGTTACAGCCTGTTGTGCACGCTGCATGGCTTCAGTGGCTTTAACGACTTCCATTTGCTGCTCAAACTGAGCGATACGCTGCGCTGTCGCTGTAACTGCTTTTTCCACGCCATCACGGGAGACTTCCAGATTCGACAACACTTGCTCTTCAGCGGTAATGAGATTCTCAAGGCGCGCGATTTCTTCAGCAACTTCGTTAATCAACGACGGATTAACGTTCTTGCTTAACGCTTCCAGCGCACGGGCTTCCAGACTGGCTTTGCGCTCACGTAAATCTTTCAGCTTATCGTGACTTAATTTCACCCGCGCCAGCAGATCAACGCGAGATTTTCCGGCTTTATCGAGTTCAGCTTTAGCGTCACGAATATGCTGTTCCAGCATGCGCACGCCCTGGGTTTCTTCAATGGATTCTTCCGCCTGGGAGATAAACGATTTCCCCAGCGTAAATAAACTTTTTAAAATTCCCATAAATACCCGTCCTTGTAATTAGTGTGAATATTCTTCTGTAATTTCAGCCAGATCCAATGCGTTATCTACCAGCGAGGTTATCTCAAGCAGGATATCTTCAAGAGAAGATTTAAGCGATAACGCCCCGAAAACAATGTAATACTCTTCCTGTTGTACGCTGGAGATCCCTACCGATGACAACGGCATCATCTTCTGATTTCTTAATAAGAAGGTATTAAATTCATCTGGATTGCTGATACTACTCACCGGACAAATAAAGGTTTCGATAATCATTTGGCGGGAAGTAAAAAGAATATTGATTTGCAAATCGCCATAATCATTCATTTTAATAATTAATGCGTTCTCGCTATTTGTTACATCAATATTTTGTTCAGGTACAGTTTGCAGCGCCGTCGCTAGCGCCAACGGATTCCATGTCATATATTATTCCATATAGATTAAGTTTAAATATTAATAAAATGAATATTTGCAATACGTAATTATCTTACCAGCTATAGACAAAAAAAAACCATCCAAATCTGGATGGCTTTTCATAATTCTGAGAAATTAGCTGCGCTGGCGCACCGCTTCAAATAAGCAAATTCCGGTCGCAACCGAAACGTTCAGGGAAGAAACGCTTCCAGCCATCGGGATGCTGATCAACTCATCGCAATGTTCACGAGTCAGGCGACGCATACCTTCACCTTCCGCACCCATCACCAGCGCCAGGCGTCCGGTCATTTTGCTCTGATAGAGTGTATGATCCGCCTCGCCTGCCGTACCGACGATCCAGATATTCTCTTCCTGCAACATACGCATGGTGCGCGCAAGGTTAGTCACCCGAATCAGCGGAACGCTTTCTGCCGCGCCGCAGGCTACTTTTTTCGCCGTAGCGTTGAGCTGTGCGGAGCGATCTTTCGGCACAATCACCGCATGAACGCCTGCGGCGTCCGCACTACGCAGGCACGCGCCGAGGTTGTGCGGATCGGTTACGCCGTCGAGGATCAGCAGGAACGGTTGATCGAGCGAAGCGATCAGATCCGGCAGATCGTTTTCCTGATACTGACGTCCTGGCTTCACGCGGGCGATAATGCCCTGATGCACGGCACCGTCGCTTTTCTCGTCGAGATATTGGCGGTTTGCCAACTGGATAACCACGCCCTGAGACTCAAGGGCGTGAATCAGCGGTAACAGACGTTTATCTTCACGGCCTTTTAAAATAAAGACTTCCTGAAAACGTTCAGGGGCGCGCTCCAGCAGGGCCTGCACTGCGTGGATGCCGTAAATCATTTCGCTCATTAATGTACTCGTTGTTTACGTTTTGCCTGATGCACTACGTTTATCCGGCCTACATGATCTCTGCAATATATTGAATTTGCGTGATTATGTAGGCCGGATAAGGCGTTCACGCCGCATCCGGCATGAACAAAGCGCATTTTGTCAGCAATCTAACCCTCTTCTTTTAAAGAGGGTATTGATCACTCTGCCACTTTTTTCTTCGCCGCACGCTTCGCTTTGGTCGCTGCAGCTATTTTCTGCGTTTTCGCCGATGGCTTTTTCGCTTTTCTCGCGTCTTTCTTCGCCGCTTTCGGCTTCGTTTTTTTCTCACCGCGGAAGGCGCTGTCTGGCTCAAAGTTTACCTTTTTACCGACCTGACGACGCTTGCCGCCTTTTTTACCTGCATCGCCTTTTTTCGCTTTCTCGCGCGCCGTTTTACCGACGTTGCGCGGTGCGCGTTCGCTGGAGATCAGGCTAAAGTCGATTTTGCGCTCGTCCATATTAACCGCTTCGACGCGAACTTCCACGCGATCGCCCAGGCGATAAGTCTGGCCGCTGGATTCCCCCATCAGGCGTTGCCCTACCTGGTCAAAGCGATAGTAGTCATTGTCCAGCGAAGAGACATGGACCAGACCATCAATGAACAAGTCGTCCAGACGGACGAAGAAGCCAAAGCCAGTGACGCTGGAAATTACGCCTTTAAAGACGTTACCTACCTGGTCGAGCATGAAGTCACACTTCAGCCAGTCAGCCACATCGCGCGTTGCTTCGTCGGCACGACGTTCCGCCATCGAACAGTGCTGACCCAGTTGCAGCATCTCTTCCATCGAATAATGGTAGCCGCCGGTTTCAGTGGTGTTGCCCTGATGCCCCTGCTCTTTCGCCAGCAGATATTTAATGGCGCGGTGCAGCGTCAGGTCTGGATAACGACGAATCGGCGAAGTAAAGTGCGCATAGGACTGCAATGCCAGGCCAAAGTGACCACGGTTTTCTGGATCGTAAATCGCCTGTTTCATCGAGCGCAGCAGCATGGTTTGCAGCATTTCTGCATCAGGACGATCGGCAACCGACTCCAGCAGCTCCGCGTAGTCACGCGGTTCCGGCTTGTTACCGCCCGGCAGTTCCAGCCCCAGCTCCGCCAGCACTGAACGGAAAGAGGTAATCGCTTCGGTGCTCGGCTTGTCGTGAATACGGAACAGTGCCGGTTCTTTCGCTTTCTCAACGAAACGCGCCGCCGAGATATTCGCCAGAATCATGCACTCTTCAATTAATTTGTGCGCGTCGTTACGCTGGGTCTGTTCGATACGTTCAATACGGCGTTCAGCGTTGAAAATGAACTTCGCTTCTTCGCTCTCAAATGAGATCCCACCGCGTTCTTCACGGGCTTTATCCAGCACTTTATAGAGGTTATGCAACTCTTCGAGATGCTTAACCAGCGGGGCGTACTGCTCGCGCAGATCCTGATCGCCCTGCAGAATATGCCAGACTTTGGTGTAGGTCAGACGCGCGTGAGAGCTCATCACCGCTTCGTAGAATTTGTAGCCCGTCAGGCGGCCTTTCGACGAAACCGTCATCTCGCACACCATACACAGGCGGTCTACCTGCGGGTTGAGCGAACACAGGCCGTTAGAGAGCACTTCCGGCAGCATCGGGATAACCTGCGAAGGGAAGTACACCGACGTGCCACGGTTACGCGCTTCTCTGTCCAGCGGCGTTGACGGACGCACATAGTAGCTGACGTCGGCAATCGCGACCCATAAACGCCAGCCGCCGCCGCGTTTTTTCTCGCAGTAAACTGCATCGTCAAAGTCACGGGCGTCTTCGCCATCAATGGTGACCAGCGGTAAATCGCGCAGATCAACACGGCCCGCTTTTGCTTCTTCCGGCACTTCTTCTTTCAGCCCGGCAACCTGTTGCTCAACAGCCTGCGGCCAGATGTACGGAATTTCATGGGTACGCAGAGCGATATCAACCGCCATGCCGGTGCCCATATTGTCGCCCAGCACTTCGACGATTTTACCCACCGCTTTGGTGCGGCGAGTCGGACGCTGAGTCAGTTCGACTACGACCACAAAGCCCATCCGCGCGCCCATGATCTGATCGGGCGGGATTAAGATATCGAAGCTCAGACGGCTGTCGTCAGGAACCACAAAGCCGACGCCCGCTTCGGTAAAGTAGCGACCAACAATCTGGCTGGTTTTTGGCACCAGTACGCGGACAATACGCGCTTCACGACGACCTTTACGGTCAGCACCCAGCGGCTGAGCCAGCACCTGATCGCCATGAATGCAGGTTTTCATCTGCTCGCTGGAGAGATACAAATCATCTTTACGCCCTTCAACCCGCAGAAAGCCGTAGCCATCACGGTGGCCAATAACGGTACCTTTCACCAGGTCGAGGCGTTCCGGCAGCGCATAGCACTGACGACGAGTGAAGACCAGTTGACCATCGCGCTCCATCGCGCGCAGGCGGCGACGCAGGCCTTCAAGCTGCTCTTCGCCTTCAATGTGCAGTTCTACCGCCAGCTCATCACGGCTGGCCGGTTTTTCACGTTTGGTTAAATGTTCGAGGATAAATTCCCGACTAGGGATGGGATTCGCGTATTTTTCAGCTTCGCGTTCCTGGAAAGGATCTTGTGACATCTCGGTTCCTCCGTTGTCATCTCTGATGAAGATTTTCGTCACTCCACCAGCAATAATTTATAAAGCGGTTGATTCTCTTCAACCAAATCGGCAAGCGTGTAGTTATCCAGTTCCGTAAGAAAACTTTGCACGGCCTTAGAAAGTGCCTGTTTCAACCTACAGGCAGGTGTAATGTGGCAAAACTCACTGCTGCAATTCACCAGCGATAAGGGCTCCAGCTCGCGCACCACATCACCAATACGTATCGCACTCGCCGGTTTACCCAGGCGAATGCCGCCATTTTTTCCACGAACAGCAGTCACGTAGCCGGCACGACTAAGTTGATTGATTATTTTGACCATATGATTACGGGAGACGCCGTAGACGTCAGTCACTTCAGAAATACTGGTCATCCGCCCTTCTGGCAATGACGCCATGTAGATCAGCGCACGTAATCCGTAATCAGTGAAACTCGTTAACTGCACATCAACCTCAAAAGGGAAATCGGGAAAAAATACATTTATATTGATGATAAACCAGCCACAAGCTGTGTCGCTAATTTATTTCAGTTCGGGGAAGGAAAAAAGCGAGGATTTAACACTGTGTCGGATAGCGTAATGGCTTACCCGACACAGCAATGTATCACACTGTTCGCCCGGCAGGCAAAATATCTGCCAGGCGTACCAGAATTACGCGTCGAACGGGTCGCGCAGAATCATGGTTTCAGTACGATCCGGACCGGTAGAGATGATATCGATCGGCACACCAGTCAGCTCTTCAATACGCTTGATATAGTTCAGCGCCGCCTGCGGCAGGCCGCTACGATCTTTCACGCCGAAGGTGGATTCAGACCAGCCCGGCATGGTTTCGTAAATCGGCTCTACACCTTTCCAGTCGTCAGCTGCCAGCGGAGTGGTAGTCACTTCGCGACCATCCGGCATACGGTAAGCCACGCAGAGTTTAACCTCTTTCAGGCCATCCAGAACGTCCAGTTTAGTCAGGCAGAAGCCAGACAGGGAGTTCAGCTGTACCGCACGACGAACGGCAACGGTGTCCAGCCAGCCGGTACGACGACGACGCCCCGTAGTTGCGCCGAATTCGTTACCCTGCTTGCAGAGGAACTCGCCAGTTTCATCAAACAGTTCGGTCGGGAACGGACCTGCACCTACACGAGTGGAGTAAGCTTTGAGGATACCCAGAACGTAATCAACATAACGCGGGCCCAGGCCGGAACCGGTCGCCACGCCACCAGCAGTGGTGTTGGAAGAAGTTACGTACGGATAAGTACCGTGGTCGATATCCAGCAGCGTACCCTGCGCACCTTCAAACATGACGAAATCGCCACGCTGACGCGCCTGGTCGAGCAGGTCAGAAACGTCAACCACCATAGAAGTCAGGATGTCGGCAACAGCCATCGTATCATCCAGAACTTTCTGGTAATCAACCGCTTCAGCTTTGTAGTAGTTAACCAACTGGAAGTTGTGATATTCCATCACTTCTTTCAGTTTTTCAGCGAAGGTTTCTTTGTCGAAAAGGTCGCCAACACGCAGACCGCGACGTGCTACTTTATCTTCATAAGCAGGCCCGATACCACGACCGGTGGTGCCGATCGCTTTCGCGCCACGCGCTTTCTCACGCGCGTTATCCAGCGCAACGTGATAATCAAGGATCAGCGGACATGCTTCAGACAGCAGCAGACGCTCACGAACGGGGATGCCACGGTCTTCCAGTTCTTTCATCTCTTTCATCAGCGCGGCCGGAGACAGCACAACACCGTTACCGATGATGCTGGTTACATTCTCGCGGAGAATACCTGATGGAATAAGATGGAGAACGGTTTTTTCACCGTTGATTACGAGAGTATGGCCTGCGTTGTGACCGCCCTGGTAGCGTACAACATATTTAGCCCGTTCAGTCAGAAGATCGACGATCTTACCTTTACCTTCGTCACCCCATTGGGTGCCCAGTACGACGACGTTGTTACCCATTTTTCAAAATCACCGTTTGCTTAAAAATGGATTCTACCATCGCTTTTTCAGAGTTACAGCACTTTTTGCACTCAAAAATGACCTCGATCAGTCTGTTTTTTGTTCAGCCAATCGTTTTCCTCAACATGTAGTAGACCACAACGCCCGCAACCACAAGTCCACCGCCAAAACGACGTAAAATATTATCGGGCAAATTGGTCATCGCAGAGATCATCTTCTTCCATGCCTTCGGGTAAAGCATCGGCCCTAAACCTTCCAGTACCAAAACCAGGGCAAGCGCCAGCCAGATTGTCGAATTCATTCATTATCCTTATAGAAAAAGAAAACCACCGACATCCCTGAGGATGCGGTGGCTTTATTGACCTGTACCGCAGTCGTTATATTAACGCGTTGCGGAAGTCGGCGTCTTCATGTAGCGGAAGAAATCGCTATCCGGGCTCATGACCATCACGTCCTGATTGCCAGAGAAGCTGTTCTCATAAGCACGCAGGCTACGGATGAATGCGTAGAAGTCCGGATCTTTACTGAATGCATCAGCAAACAGTTTGGCTGCTTCGGCATCGCCTTCACCACGCATGATGCGGCCCTGACGCTCAGCTTCTGCCAGCGTTCTGGTCACTTCATAGTCGGCAGTCGCGCGCAGTTTTTCCGCTTCTTCCTGACCTTGTGAACGGTGACGACGCGCTACCGCTTCACGCTCGGCGCGCATACGGTTGTAGATCGCTTCAGACACTTCGGTCGGCAGGTTGATCTGCTTGATACGCACATCGACAACTTCAATACCCAGCGCCGCCATACTGTTCGGGTTGATGACCGGAACTTTGCCCTTCGTCTCAGCCGTTACGCGCTCTGCCGCTTCGGCAATGGCGTTATCTGCCGCCGGGGTAGTAACTTCATCTTCTGTACCCGCAGAACCGGAGTTCAGCGCGTCACGTACTTCGAGGGTCAGACGACCACGGGAATCGGTGACGATATCTTTCACGTCCAGGCGACCAATTTCAGAACGCAGACGGTCAGAGAACTTACGTTTCAACAGCACTTCCGCTTGCGAAATGTCGCCACCACCCGTTGCCAGGTAGTAACGGCTGAAATCGCTGATGCGCCATTTGATGTAAGAGTCGACGATCAGGTCTTTCTTCTCTTTGGTCACAAAGCGGTCGGCCTGGTTGTCCATGGTCTGAATACGTGCGTCGAGCATTTTCACCGTTTCAATGAACGGTATCTTGAAATGCAGACCCGGCTCATAAACCAGAGGTTTGTTGTCATCGTCACGCAGTACCTTACCAAAACGCAGCGTAATACCGCGCTCACCTTCTTTGACGACAAAGACAGACATGTAAAGCACTACCAGCACGATGATGATAATCGCGATAACTGACTTACGCATCGTTATTCCCCCTGACGCTGGTAGTCGTTACGCTGCGCGTTGGCGCGGCGTTGGTCCATAATATCGCCCTGACTGGTGGACGACGTGTTGCTTGCTCCACTGGTTGTGGAGGAAGAGGCTGGCGGCAGACGCAGCAGATTGCTGGCACCGTTATCGCTCTTCGCCGCAGGGGCGTTACCACCTTTCAGCATCTGGTCTAACGGCAGAACCATCAGGTTGCCACCTTTATCGTTAACCAGCACTTTGCGGGTGTTACCCAACACTTTTTCCATCGTCTCGATATACAGACGCTCGCGAGTAATTTCCGGCGCGGCTTTATATTCCGGCAGAAGTTTAGCAAAGCGCGCCACTTCACCCTGAGCTTCCAGGATGGTCTGGGCCTTGTACGCACGCGCCTCTTCGAGGATACGTTGCGCCTGACCGTTCGCACGCGGCTGAACTTCGTTGGTATACGCTTCTGCTTCACGAATGTATTGCTGTTCGTTTTCACGCGCGGCAATCGCATCGTCAAACGCCGCTTTTACTTCTTCCGGCGGACGAGCAGCCTGGAAGTTGACGTCCAGCAGCGTGATACCCATGTCATACGGACGAATCGTCTCTTCCAGTTCGCGCTGAGTATCGCTACGAATCACGGTACGACCTTCCGTCAGAATGCGGTCCATGGTGTATTTACCGATAACTCCACGCAGGGCGCTGTCGGTAGCCTGACGCAGGCTGTCATCCGGGCTGGTCACGCTATACAGATATTTTTCCGGATTGGTGACGCGGTACTGCACGTTCATCTCAACGCGCACTACGTTCTCGTCCGACGTCAGCATCACACCAGAAGCGGCCAGTTCACGCACGGCTTCCACGTTCACCGGTTTGACTTCGTCGATAAACGTCGGTTTCCAGTTCAGACCCGGCTCAACCAGATGGCTGAATTTACCAAAGCGTGTTACCACGCCGCGTTCGGCTTCTTTAATGGTATAGAAACCACTGGCCGCCCAGATAATGACAATCGCTGCCGCTGCGATGGTAACGACACGACCGCCAAGCTGCGGGCGCGGGCCTTGCGATGAACTGCCACCGCCAGATCCGGTGCCTTTACCGCCGCCCAGACCACCGAGCTTTTTGCTCAGTTTGCGGAAGATATCATCTAAATCAGGTGGCCCTTGATCGCGACCGCCTTTGTTTCCATTTCCCTCAGAGTTGCCGCCAGGTTTGCTGCTTCCCCACGGGTCGCGGTCTTGTCCGTTATTACCGGGCTGATTCCACGCCATGTTTGTGCTCCATATTTGTTATGCGGTGATCCCTGTTGTCTTTCGACGCCAGAGGATATGACTCCACGCTTCAGACGCTACGCCGTTAGATCAGGTAATCGATCAACGCCGGTTCTTGTTTACAGAGGCGACGCCAGTCAACGATCGGCATACGAACTTGCAGACTTACGCTGCCGTCCTCCTCCATCCACTCTTTTTCTATTGCCTGAAGCTGATAAAAACGACTTCTCAGACGCCCTTCCTGCGGTGGCAGACGCAATGTATGCTGCGCCACCTCGCCGGAAAGCCGCTCCGTCAAAGCCTGAAAAAGCTGTGGTATCCCCGCTCCGGTCTGTGCGGAAAGCCAGACACGGATCGGTTTGTTCTCTTCGTCCCGATCAATACGCGGTTCGAAATCTTCCAGCATATCGATCTTGTTCATCACCAGCAGGGTTGGGATCTCGTGAGCGTCGATCTCTTCAAGAACCGTATTCACCGCTTCGATGTTTTCTTGTACACGCACATCCGCCGCATCAATGACGTGCAGCAGTAATGTGGCTTGCCGCGTCTCTTGTAACGTGGCTTTAAATGCCGCCACCAGATCGTGCGGCAGGTGGCGAATAAACCCTACGGTATCTGCAAGTACGGTTTCACCGACATCTGCAACGTCAATACGCCGCAACGTCGGGTCGAGGGTGGCAAACAACTGGTCTGCCGCGTAGACCCGCGCTTCGGTGATGCGATTGAAAAGGGTAGATTTACCGGCGTTGGTATATCCCACCAGCGAAACAGTAGGAACGTCGGCTTTGATACGCGATTGCCGCCCCTGCTCACGCTGCTTTTCAACTCTTTCCAGGCGCGACTGTATCTGCACGATGCGATTACGCAACAAACGACGGTCGGTTTCGAGCTGGGTTTCACCCGGACCACGCAAACCTATCCCGCCTTTCTGTCTTTCAAGGTGGGTCCAGCCACGCACCAGGCGCGTAGCCAGATGGCGCAGCTGCGCCAGCTCAACCTGCAACTTACCCTCATGGGTACGCGCACGTTGGGCGAAAATATCTAAAATAAGGCCGGTGCGGTCGATAACACGACACTCGCACAAACGCTCCAGGTTACGCTCTTGCGCCGGGCTCAGGGCATGGTCAAAAAGAACGACCGAAGCACCCGTCGCTTTGACAGCTTCCGCAATTTCAACTGCTTTACCTTCACCTACAAAATACTTTGGGTGCGGCGCTTTACGGCTACCGGTAATCACCTGCAATGCTTCGACACCGGCGGAAGAGACCAGAGATTCAAACTCCTGGAGGTCTTCCATATCTTTGTCTTGCGTAAAATAGATGTGTACCAGTACCGCCTGCTCACCAGCATCATAACGGTCAAACAAGCGTATAACCCTCTAAATAGATCAGCGGGGAACGCAGGATCGCTGGCTCCCCGTGTAAAAAAACAGCCCGAAACCTTATTCGGTTTCTTCGCTGTCCTGTTGCGCGGAAGTATTCTGCGCGCTGCTACCATGATGGTAGTTACTGCTGGTACCGCCACCGGCGTTGTTACTGTGATGAGAAACCGGGCGAGACGGGACAACAGTAGAAATCGCGTGCTTGTAAACCATCTGGCTGACCGTGTTTTTCAACAGGATCACGAACTGATCAAAAGACTCGATTTGCCCTTGCAGCTTAATACCATTCACCAAATAAATAGAAACTGGAACACGTTCCCGACGCAGTGCGTTCAGGAACGGATCTTGTAAAGATTGCCCCTTAGCCATTCTCTCTTTTCCTTATATGCTTATTTGTACTTTGAACCTTTCGATTCTGAAAAAATTGCGCACGATACGTCTCAATTGTACACATTCAGCCTGCGATAGCACCAACAACCTGTAATACTTCGTCACGCGCCTGTTCTGGTTTTTCACTGTCAAGCCAGTGAACCCCTTCCCAACCACGCAGCCAGGTTATCTGCCGCTTCGCCAACTGTCTCGTGGCGCAAACACCTCGATAAACCATTTCATCGTATGAGATTTCGCCTTCAAGGTAAGACCACATCTGGCGATAACCCACGCAACGAATGGAAGGCAAGTCCGTATGCAAATCTCCTCGGGCAAAAAGCGCCCGGACTTCTGCTTCAAAACCTGAAGCCAACATCTGATGAAAACGCTGCTCAATGCGTTGATGGAGCAGTTCACGGCTCGCCGGGGCGATGGCGAACTGATGCACCTGATACGGTAGAGCGTCTCCTGACGTTTGCGTCAGTTCCGTTAAAGTTTTACCCGAAATGAAAAAAACTTCCAGTGCCCGGGAAAGCCTTTGTGGATCATTTGGATGAATCCTTGCTGCCGCAACCGGATCTACCTCCTGAAGTTGACGATGCAATGACTCCCAACCTTGCTCTGCCGCCTGTTGCTCAATTCTGGCCCGTACTTCCGGGTCTGCCGACGGTAGCGGCGACAACCCTTCCAGCAATGCCTTGAAATACAACATCGTACCGCCCACTAACAGTGGGATCCGCCCCGCCGCGGTGATATCGGCCATTTCCGCCAGCGCATCGCGGCGAAAATCAGCAGCCGAGTAAGCCTGCGACGGATCGCGAATATCCAACAATCGGTGCGGCGCGGCGAGTAACTCTTCAGCGTTCGGCTTCGCCGTCCCGATATCCATCCCTTTGTAAATAAGGGCAGAATCAACGCTTATCAACTCTACTGGTAAAATTTTACGCAGCTCAATGGCTAACGCCGTTTTACCGGAGGCCGTCGGCCCCATCAAAAAAATCGCCTTAGGCAGGCTCGCCTTACTGATATCACTCATCTTTCAGGGCTTTTATCGCCGGATGTAAATCAACAGATTGTAACAGACCACCCGGCGGCGTTTTCACAAGTTGCGGACATAACCGTTCCACGTCCGCCAGCAGGGTTATGGCCTGTGCCATTGACCACTGCGCATGTTCGCTCATCAGATTTCGTGCAATCCACTGCGCAATATTGCCAGGTTCGAATACGGACTGCTTCGCCAGGTAGCCTATCAGTTCAGGAATCAAGATTTGTAAATTTTGTTGGCGTAAGGGTAAAGGCACTGCCCTGATGGTCACATGCTGTGCATCTGACTGGAAATCAATACCCAATTCCGCCAGGGCAGACTGCGCTTTTTCTAATGCCGATTTTTCTTCGGCAGAAACTTTTAGCCGCAACGGAATCAGCAGCGGCTGGGCGCAAACGGGCGCTTCACCCGGCGTCAATTGTGCCTGACGCAGCCAACGTTCTGCCACTGGCAAGGATAAAAGTGAAATGTTGCCGTCGCGCTCCAGCAACGCACAGTCGGAATGGACGATAGTCAGTACCCGACCAAAACTCTGACTGTTCGCCGCAAGTGCAGGTTCCTGCGGTTCCGGCGCTTTTAATTTTTGCATCGGCGCGGGCGTTTGCAAAAGCTGGCGATACACTTCACCTTGCTGTTTCTGGTAGCCTGGCTGCGCATTCGGCCAGGGGGCAGCCGGACGACTGCCTGATGCTGGCGCAGGAGTGTAGCGCGGAGCTACCGGCTCACGAGCTGCCGGTTCTGCAAAGTGATTGCGCCCCGCCGCCACGCGGTTTTCCGGAATGGAACGCGGTGCAGGTTGGGGTTCATCGTCCAGCGGTAGCGGCGTTTCCAGTTGCTGTTGTAGCACGCTCAGCACGCCCTGATAGATAAAATCATGCACCAGACGCGACTGATGGAAACGCACTTCGTGTTTGGCGGGGTGCACGTTGACGTCCACCTGATGTGGGTCGATCTCCAGATACAACACAAATGCCGGTTGCTGATCGGCCCCCAGTTTGTCTTCGCAGGCCTGGCGGATCGCGTGATTGATCAGGCGATCGCGCATCATGCGACCGTTCACGTAGCAATACTGAATTTCTGCCAGTGCGGGCGTGGTGTGATTTGGATCGGCCACCCAGCCGCGTAGCGTGAGATCGCCGTGTTGCCATTCAATCGCCAGCGCTTGTTCAAGAAAAGCGGTGCCGCAAATCGCGCCTAAGCGCCGTTCTTTTTGCCCGCCTTCCGGCACTGCGCGGTACTGACGCACAATTTTACCGTTATGCGACAGGTTGATCGTGACGTCGAAACGCGCCAGCGCAATGCGGCGGATGATCTCATCAATGTGGTTAAATTCGGTTTTCTCGGTGCGCAGGAATTTGCGCCGCGCCGGGGTGTTGTAGAACAGATCCAGCACCTCCAGCGTCGTCCCCACAGGATGCGCCGCCGGTTTTACCGTCACGTTCATATCGCGCCCTTCGGCATAGGCCTGCCAGGCTTCCTGCTGTTCTGCGGTGCGTGAAGTGAGCGTCAGGCGGGAAACCGAACTGATACTCGCCAGCGCCTCACCGCGAAAGCCCAGGCTGATAATGGCTTCGAGATCGTCCAGAGAGGCGATTTTACTGGTGGCATGACGAGCCAGCGCCAGCGCCAGCTCATCTTTTTTGATACCGCAGCCGTTATCACGAATGCGGATAAGTTTCGCCCCACCGCGTTCGATATCAATATCGATACGCGTCGCACCTGCATCGAGGCTGTTTTCCACTAGTTCTTTGACTACCGACGCAGGTCGCTCGACCACCTCACCTGCGGCAATCTGGTTCGCCAGTTGTGGCGGTAAGACCTGAATTGGCATCAATCGTCCTTAGTTTGGCAGCGTGCGATCTGGCGTCGTCACCGTACTGGCAGTTTGTGCCGTTGCACCCTGCGGCGCAGATTGCATCGGATGCGCAAGGAAGTAATTGCGCAGGCCTTTGTAAATGGCTTCTGCCAGCTGTTGTTGGTAATCGTCGCTCGCCAGCAAACGTTCTTCGCTGTTGTTGCTGATAAAACCGGTTTCGACCAGTACTGATGGGATATCCGGCGAGCGCAGAACGCCAAGGCTGGCGTGTTCTGGTCGACGTTTATGTATTTCGCCAATGCGTTGCAACTGACTGATCATACTGGTCGCTACATCATACCCTACCCGCTGGGAATGACCGAACTGTAAATCCAGCACCGCCTGGCTTAAATAGGGGTCAGACTGACTGTTCGCCAGCACATCACCCGCCCCACCCAGCAGCTCCGACTGTTTCTCGTGCTGCTCCAGCCAGCTGGCCATTTCACTGTTGGCGCGACGGTTAGAGAGCACCCATACGGAAGCGCCAGTCGCACTGCGGTTCGGTGCGGCATCAGCGTGAATCGACACGAGGAAATTGGCGTTTTGCTTACGTGCCACATCACTGCGCCCCATCACCGAGATAAAGTAATCCCCGTCACGGGTTAAAACGCCTTTAAACATCGGATCGTCATTGAGCAAAGTACGCAATTTACGCGCGATGGCGATGGTGACATTTTTCTCCCGCGTACCACCGGGGCCGATAGCGCCAGGGTCCTGACCGCCGTGTCCGGCATCAATAGCGATGATAATTTTATCGCCAGTGTTAGCCGTCGCGCGCGCTGCCGGACGCGTTACCGTATTACTGCTGATAACACCCGTAGTGCGGTTACTTTCCGTTTTAAACGGATTGCGCGCCGGTTCGCTGACGCGCGGTGCGACAACCGCAGGCGTTTCAACGCGTTTCGCAACCACGGGCGGCGGAGGAGGCGGTGGCGGCACATCGGCGTTAATCGTAAAGACGACAGTGTAATTGCTGCCATTCTGCCGCTTCACCGCTTCGGTTTTACCGTTTTCGGTAAGATCGACCACCAGCCGTAGCGTTTGTGCATCTTTAGGCGTTCCAGAGCGAATCGCCTTCACCAGATTATTGCCGCTGAACAACAACGGCAGTCCCTGAATCACGCCCGTTTGTTTGATATCGAGCGCCACGGTGCGTTTGCTTTGATGGCTAAACGCATAATCAGGATCGCCAATAAAACTCAACGTTATCCGCGCCTGTTGATTACCGTTAGAAACCTGAATATCAGAGAGCGTCGCGGCACCCACCGGCGTGCACAGCAGCAGCAGCGTCGCTACCAACCAATTTCTGATGCGATACATCATCCCGCCACCTTTCAAAGGTTAACCGGCTAAACGCGCCAGCAACAATTCACCCGCAGAGGAAACCGCACTCACGCGCGCCTCACGGCCTTGTGCCTGATAATCAATGTGTATTTCGACATCCGGGTCAGGAAGAACACCTGTACCTTGTTGTGGCCACTCCACCAGGCAGATGGCATCGTTGGCAAAATAATCGCGGATCCCCATAAACTCCAGCTCCTCGGGATCGGCAAGGCGGTACAAATCAAAGTGATAGACCATTAAGTTGTCGAGCGTATAGGGTTCGACCAGCGTATAAGTGGGGCTTTTGACATTACCCTGATGACCCAGAGCCTGTAAAAAGCCCCGGCTAAAGGTGGTTTTACCTGCGCCTAAATCGCCATACAGATAGATTACGGTTGCGCCATCGCAGGCTTTCGCTACCCGCTCGCCCAGGTCTAATGTTGCCTGCTCATCAGGGAGCGGAATTACTCGATTCATCATGGTTTTTATCAGTCACTTCCGGGTTAACAATACGCTGTAGCGTGGAAAAGAGATCGGTTGCCAGCATCCCGCGCGTTCCAAAACGCGCCGCCAGTACGTCAGCTGCCGCACCGTGCGCGACACAGCCTGCACAGGCTGCATCATACGGCGACAGTTTTTGCCCAAGCAATGCGCCAATAATACCAGAGAGCACATCGCCCATGCCGCCGCTCGCCATGCCTGCATTTCCGGCATCAATAATGCCTAAAGCGTCAGGATGGGCGGCGACCACGGTTCCGGCACCTTTCAGCACCGCTACGCCGCCATAACGTTGTACCAGACGTTTGGCGCAATGTAAGCGGTCACTTTCAATTTCAGCGACGGAACAGCCTAACAACCGTGCGGCCTCGCCAGGATGCGGCGTGATCACGCGATTGTGACGCTTATCGGGATTGATTGCCAGCAGGTTCAATGCATCGGCATCCCACAACATCGGTTTGCGAAAATTCTCAACTTTTTGCAGTGCTTTTTTCCCCCACTCTTGCTGGCCCAGACCGGGACCAATCACCACCACATCGGCCCATTCCAGGCTTTCGGTAAGAGAGTCCATCGTCAGTTCATGCACCATCAATTCCGGTCGTGCAGTCAGCAGCGGCGCAATGTTTTCACTGCGGGTCAGTACTCGGACTAAACCAGCACCAGCACGCAGCGCCGCTTCCCCCGTCATACGAATAGCCCCCGCCGTGCCGTGATCGCCACCGATAATTACCAGCCGCCCGTGATCGCCTTTATGCGAAGTCGGGCGACGCGGTTTTAGCCAGTGAGAAAGTTGTTCTGCTGAAAACCGCTGAATTTTCGTCTCCTGACCTGCCAGCCAACTATCCAGCCCCAGTGAGTCAAAATGCAGTTGTCCGGTAACATCCCGCGCTTTTCCAGTGAGCAAGCCTGGTTTCAGCGCAATAAAAGTGATGGTGTGATCGGCGTTGATCACCGCGCCTGGCGTAGCGCCAGTTTCAGCCAGCAGGCCGGAAGGGATATCAACCGCCACAATCGGCGCAGGATGGGAATTAGCGTGGTCGATTAACTGGCTAATGGATTCGCGGGGCGCTTGCCGCAAACCGGTACCGAGCAGCGCATCAACAATCAGATCTACCGATTCGGGCCAGACAATATTCGAAGCATGGATCTCGCCACCCGCGTTTAACCATGCTTCGCGTGCCAGCGCGGCCTCTTCCGGCAACGGTTTGTCGCTCTCCTGGGCCAACAACGTGACCTCAATGCCGACCGCTTTGGCCAGTCGCGCGACCACGTAGCCATCGCCGCCGTTATTACCATGACCGCACAGCACCAGCCAGTGGCGGGGGGGGGGGGAGGGCGGGGCGGGCGGCAGCGTGAGATCGGT